>ERZ1643247.233-NODE-233-length-72779-cov-141.421456_pt1 | contig 72779 bp, 65 predicted proteins | sample MGYA00579264_ERZ1643247 | MGnify/ENA primary metagenome ERZ1643247 (study PRJEB29033, sample SAMEA4952262) | chicken gut metagenome | biome: Broiler Chicken; feature: Gastrointestinal Tract; material: Caecum | place: Ireland | collected 2018 | study: Broiler... | reverse complement strand
CCATGCGCTTGAAGCGCCTAATCAAGCCACCGGCTCAGCCGGTGGTACTTGACTTCAGGAGATCATCGGTGGGTTCGGTTGGTTCGTTTTTACGGGGTGCGGGGAAGCGAAAAGAAAGGCGAAAACAGACTCGACTCCCAGCAATATAGAGATGGCGGTGCCGAATGCTGAAAAATATTCGAGGCCGAACAAAAGGGGCAGTAGGGATGCGACGCATGCGGCAACGGATACGATTTTTAAAGGTGTTGCGGCTTTGGGGATAAAGAAATAAAGCACGGCGCACAGGATGATCGCGCAAGTCAATACGGCGGCGATCAACGGTCCGAAATTGGCGTATCCGTAATTGGTGGGGTCGAAATAAGAGGAAAGAACGCGAATCGTTTCAAAATTCCCGTCCTCCGTTTGTACTTTAAAAATCAAAACGGCGCCGTAAGGCAGCGCTTCCAAAATAAGCGCGCACAGCGGAGGAAGTAATAAAAAGAATTTCAGTAATAAGTTTTTCGTTTTTTCCTTGCATAGCTTGGGGCGTTGCGTTCTGTCGGTTCGGCATTTTTTTGGTTTCAATATCGTATCCAAAAAATATTTTATGTGCTCATTATAATATGCAAAGCTTCACTTGTCAAGATTTATCAATAAATCGCTCCGAAAAGTTATTGCGTGTTTGCTTGTCCGCTCTTTGCCCGGTTTTGGGTAAAAATCTCTTTGCAAATGCGCGGAAAAATGGTACAATAGTAAGCGAATAGTTTTGCAATGCGCGTTGCGCCTATGCAATGGCGGCAACGGCTTAAACCGTGCAGGCTTTGTTCGGAAAAGGGTAAAGAGATATGCAGGAAATTTTGGCTCCCGCGGGGGATGCGGATGCGTTTTATGCGGCGCTCAATTCGGGTGCGGATGCGATTTATATAGGGCTGAAAAATTTTTCGGCGCGCAGATCTGCCGCGAATTTTCCGCTCGAAAAATTGCAGGAATATACTGCCCGCGCCCATGTGGTGGGAGCGAAAGTATACGTCGCTTTAAATACGCTCGTCAAAGACAGCGAAATTGACGACTTTTTCGCGTGCGCTCTCGCTGCTTGGAACGCGGGCGCGGATGCGCTGATCATTCAGGATATGTTTTTGGGAAAACTTTTAAAGAGAACGTATCCCGAAATGGTCCTCCACCTTTCCACGCAGGCGGGCGTGTGCAACCTGTACGGGGCGCGCCTTGCTAAGCGCTTCGGCTTTTCGCGCGTCATTTTGGCGAGGGAAACCCCGCTTGAAGATATAGCCAAAATCTCCTCCGAGATCGAAACGGAAGTTTTCGTGCAGGGCGCTCTGTGTACCTGCTTTTCGGGGCAGTGCTATCTCTCGTCGTTTGCCGGGGGGAACAGCGGGAACCGTGGCCTGTGCAAACAGCCGTGCCGCAAAAAATATTCCGTAGATCGAAAGGGGTTCGAGCAATATTCCTATACCTTATCGCTGTCTGACCTGTCCGTAGGGGAGAAGATATTCGAGCTTATAAAGGCGGGTGTGTATTCCTTCAAAATCGAGGGGCGCATGCGCTCGGCGGCGTATGTGGGCGCGGCGGTGCAGTACTATAAAGATCTGCTTTCGGGCGCTTTGCAGAGTACTTTGCGCGGCGATTTTTCTGACTTGAAGCGCACATACAACCGCGGCGATTATACGAGCGGCTATGCGTTCGGGCAGGATAAAAACTTGCTCTCCCGTATCGTTCAAGGGCATAAAGGGGAAATGGTGGGGCGCGTTTCCGCTGTGCAAAAAAATGATAAATATACATTTTTTGAGTCGGGGTATTCCCCCTCCGAAGGCGACGGTTTCAAGGTCATCCGCAGGGAGGTCGGAGAGGTCGGCGGGGGAGAATACCGCGCCGATTATCCAAAAGCCCGCGGCGGTTTTTACTTAAAAAGGAATGCCAATTTTCGCGCGGGCGACGCGGTGTACTTGACGAGCGACGCCGCGCTTAGCCGCCGCATTGCCGAGAAAAAAAGAACGATAGCCTTGCAAATCGACGGCCGCTTTGCAGTGGGGGAGAAACCGCGCGTCCGCCTTTCGGGGGGCTTTGGTTCGTTTGATTATACCGCAGATTTTATTGTGGATCCGGCAATAAACCGTACCTTTGTTCGCGAAGATTTTGAGGCTTGCTTTTCGAAAACGGATGATTTTCCCTTTACCGTCAGCTTTGGGGATATCCGCATAGAGGGGAACGGCTTTATAGTAAAGTCCACCCTGAACGCCTTTCGCAGAGAGGTCTTTTCCTCCCTGTTTGTCCGCCTTTCGGCGCCTCGGCAGGAGCTGAAAAAGCGCGGTACGGCGTTGCTGCCGAGGTTTCACTTGCCGTCCGCGGGGAATAAAATTGCTGTGATCGATCGCGGCTTTTCTTCTGAGATATACAAAAACGCGCCTATCACCGATGCGGTTTTTAAACCGCAAAATTATAAAGATTGGCAAGAAATTCAATCTTTTATCGAAAATGCGGAGTACTATGCGTGGCGTAAATGGCTGTATTTACCCGCTTTCATGGTGGGAGAAGACCTCGAAACGGTTTTACAATATGTCCGCCGCTTCGACGGCGTATATGCCGAAGGCGCTTTTGCCTTAGAGTTTTGCCGCGAACACAAGATTGCACTTTTTGCGGGAACGGGGTTTAACTTGTTTAATAGCCTTTCCGTTCAGTCGCTATATGAGGAGGGTGCGGCAGAGGCGGCGCTGTCTAAGGAGCTTGCAAAGGCGGAGCTTTCGCGCATCCGCGGGCGGGCGCCCGATTTGTTTGTATTTGCGGGCGGCAGTGTTAAAGTGATGGAATTGGGGCATTGCTTATTTGGTAAGAGTTGTGCCTCCTGCGACAGGCGGTCAAGTTACCTCCTAACCGACGAGGGCGGGCGCGCCTTTCCGTTGCTGCGCTATGAAAATTCTGTTTGCCGCTTTGAAGTATACAATGCCTCGCCGCTTGTCAGCGATTTGGATGGGCAAAGGGTATATGATTTTTGCGCCTTATCGGATACGGAAAAAGCAGCCTATCTCTTGGGCAAGAATATTAAAGGAGCATTAAAGAGTTATACGACCGGTGCGCTTCGCGGCGGGATACTTTGACGGCTTTGATTGGTATTTAAACTATTCGATATAGTTCGAATAGCGCATTTATAAATATGATATTGTGACATATTTTGGTTTTGTTATGAACGATAAAATTTTAGAAAAGTTGGAACTGAATAAAATATTTTCAGCCGTTGCAAGTTATGCCGTTTTATCGGAAACGAAGCGGGAGATCCTCGCGGAGAAGCCGTGTACGGATACGAACGAAGCGGAAAAGCTTTTGGATTTGACGGCGGATGCGGACGCGGCGCTTTTTCGCCATGGAGTGGGACGGATCGAAGCATTTACTCCGTGCGAAGACGAACTCGCGCGGGCGGCGAAAGGTTCGTCGCTTTCGTGCGGGGAGCTGTTGGCTGTGTGCGGGTTGCTCCGCTCGGCGCGTATTGCCTATCGCGGAATAACGGCGCTGCCTGATGAACCGTTGCTTAAAGATATCGTCGCGGGAATTTATTTTGACGAGGCTTTGGAAAAGGACATCACTGAAAAAATACTTTCCGACGACGAGGTGAGCGACTATGCGAGCGACGAATTGTATAACATTCGCCGCAATATCCGCCTGCTGAACGAGCGTATCCGCGCCAAACTTTCCGAGTATCTGAGCGGCGAAGGTTCCAAATTTTTGCAGGACGGGATCGTTACCATGCGCGACAACCGCTATGTGCTGCCCGTCCGCGCGGAATACAAGGCAAAAATCCGCGGTTTCGTGCACGACCGCTCCGCGAGCGGCGCTACGTTTTTTATCGAGCCGGAATATGTGTTGGAGATGAACAACGAGCTGCGCGAGCTTGCAGCTGCGGAAAAGGAGGAGGTCGAGCGTATCCTGGCGCAGCTTTCCCGCCGCGTCGGGGCGATGGCGGAACAGCTGAACGAGGATGTTGCGCGCCTGGTGCAGATCGACCGTGCTTTTGCAAAGGCGGAGTATTCGTATAAAACGCGGTGTGTGCGCCCGCGGTTATCCCGCCGCGGCGTCATTGATATCCGCAAAGGGCGGCATCCGCTTCTCGATGCAAAAACGGCGATTCCCGTTTCCGTATCGTTGGGCGGGGAATACCGCATGCTACTTGTTTCGGGGCCGAATACGGGCGGTAAAACGGTAACGCTGAAAATGTGCGGGCTGTTTTGCCTGATGGCGGCGTGCGGGATATTTTTGCCGGCGGCAGAGGGGAGCGAGGTGTCCGTCTTTTCCCGCGTGTTTTGCGATATCGGGGACGCGCAGTCGATCGAAGAAAATCTGTCCACTTTTTCCTCGCATATTAAAAATGTGATCGCGATCACCGCGGAAGCGGATTCCGCGAGCCTCGTGCTCATCGACGAGCTCGGCGGGGGGACTGATCCCGACGAGGGGCAGGCGATCGCAAAAGCGGTTATCGCATATCTTCTGAAAACGGGATGCCGTGCGATCATTACCACCCATTACACGTCGTTGAAAGAGTTTGCTTATGCGGAGAGCGGCATCGAAAACGCGAGTATGGAATTTGACATGAATACCTTGCAGCCCCTGTATCGGGTAAATATCGGCGTGCCGGGCAGCAGTAATGCCATTGCGATTTCCCGCAGGCTGGGTTTGCCCGAAGGCATTTTGCGCGACGCTGTTTCGTACCTGTCGGAAGGCGGGCGGAAATTCGAGAATATTGTCCGTGCGGCAGAGCAGAGCCGTATCGAGGCGGATGAGGCAAAAAAGCAAGCGGAATCGCTCAAAGCGGAGTGGACGGCGAAGCTTGCGGAGGTCAATGCCGAGCGCGAAAGTTTGAAGCGGGAACGTGAAAAATTGTTTGCGGGCGCGAAAGTGGAAAGCCGCCGCATCATCAACGAGCGCACGGAGCGCGCGGAGGAATTGCTTGCCGAGATCGAAAAAATTGCCGCGAATAAAGCGCCTTCCGAGGCGGAGCTTATACATGCGCGGACGCTTAAAAATAAATTGGCGGATATTGCCTACGGTGCCGAGTTTGAGCGGGAGGAAAAGCCTACTTCCGAGCCCGTGGATTTCGGTTCGTTAAAGGCGGGGGATAAGGTGTTTGTCGGCGCAATGCAGTCTGCGGGGGAGGTGCTTTCCGTTCATGTGAAAAAAGGTGAGGCGGAAGTGCTCGTGGGCAGTATGCGCCTGAACGTGCGCGCGAAAGATCTGTTCAAAATGACGGGCGGTGCGAAAAAGCCGAAACCGCCGAAAAAGGATAATGTGCAAGTGGTGCGCAAACTTCCCGCCGTGCAGAGCGTGAAAACGGAAATAAATCTTTTGGGCATGACCGTTCCGGAGGCTGTGCAGGAAGTGGATGCCTTCATCGATCAGGCTGTTCTCGGCGGGCTGGAGGAGGTGAAAATCATTCACGGCATGGGCACGGGCAGGCTCAAAGAGGGCATCCGCAACCACCTGCGCGGAATGAAAAACGTTGCGGAGTTCCGTCAGGGCAAATACGGCGAAGGGGAAGCCGGCGTTACAATCGTCAAGCTGAAATAGGAGGTGCCAAAGCGTGTTTCTGCCCGAGGTTGTTTTGCGCCCCGTCACCGAAACCGATGTGGGAACTCTGTTGTGTTGGGCGCCCGATAAATTGGACGGGTACCGTTTTCCCTGTGGGCAGAGTGAGATGCTCCGCCTGATACGGGAGTGGAATGCGGGCCGTCGGGACGGAAAAATATTTAGTATGCGCCTCATTGAGGTTGGCGGGCGTGCCGTGGGGCTGCTGTCGCTCTATGGAAGTGATTCCATGTCTGTCGGGGTGTCGATCGCGTCGGCCGTACGTCGGCGCGGGTATGCGAAGGCGGCCGTGTGTGCGGCAAAGGAAATCGCGCGGGGGTACGGCTGTACCCTTTTGACAGGGCAGAACCGTGTCGAAAATACGGCGAGCATCGCGCTCTGCGAAAGGTGCGGCTTTGCTTGCGTCGGGCGGGCGGTCAACCGAAAAGGGCGCGATGTATTTCTTTGGGAGATGCCGCTCGGATAAACGGCAGGCAGTTTGCGGATGAAAACGCTTTGCTTTCATAAACGCCTCTTTCTCCGAATATATTGAAAGGGAAAAACTTTCAGCCCGTGCGATTTTTTCGGGAAAAGAGGTAAACTATATTGAAAGGTAGCGCAAAGATAGCCGTCGTCACCAATATAGCTTTGGCTGTTTTGCTTGTGGCGGTGGGCGTCGTCTGTTTTCTGCCCTTGGGTGTGTCAACGGCGGGCAAACTGAGCGATCGGGTATATTACAGCGGCAATACGGACAGCCGCTATGTGTCGGTCATGATCAACGTGTATTGGGGTACGGAGTATATACCCGCCATGCTCGATGTATTGGACGAGTACAATGCGAAAGCGACCTTTTTTGTCGGAGGAAGCTGGGCGGACGATCATACCGAAACGCTGCGGGAAATTGTGCGGCGCGGACATGAGCTCGGCAATCACGGATATTTTCATAAAGATCAGGATAAGCTGAGTTATGAAAGGAATGCCGAGGAAGTCCGTCTGTGCGGCGAGCTTGTCGAAAAACTGACGGGCGTAAAAATGAATTTATTTGCGCCGCCATCGGGTGCGTATTCCGAAAACACCGTCGATGCGGCGGAATCGCTGGGGTATAAGGTGATCCTTTGGTCAAAGGATACGATCGATTGGCGTGACCGCGATCAATCGCTCATTTACCGCCGTGCAACGGAGGATATTGCGGGAGGGGATCTCGTGCTCATGCATCCTACGGCGGAAACGGCGTCGGCGCTCCCGTCCATCTTGTCCTATTACCGCGAGCAGGCGCTGGAAGTCGTACCCGTTTCGGAAAATATCAGCGGCTTGGAAAAGGCTTGAATGAATGATTTACAGTCAATCGCTAAAAAAGATGTGTGCTGTAACAATAAAATAAAAAGCAACAATTATTTAATTTGTGTTTAATAAAATGTGGCGCGGGCGACAAAAGTTGCAGTTTGCGCGTGCAAACAAAATTCTTACATAGGGAGGACACAATGACTTACAGTAAAAAATTTCCGAGCGGTTTGCGCATGGTGGTAAAAAAGATCGACGGCGTACTTTCCGTCAGTATGGGGGTGTTGGTCGGCACGGGTTCCTGCTTCGAAACGGGGGCGGAAAACGGAATTTCGCACTTCATCGAGCATATGATGTTTAAGGGCACCGAAAAGCGGAACGCATTCGAGATATCCGACGCGATGGATCGGATCGGGGCGCAGGTCAACGCCTTTACCTCCAAAGACATTACCTGCTATTATGCAAAATCGACGAGCGATCACGCCGGCGAAGCGTTCGAGATATTATCCGATTTTGTACTCCGTTCGGTGTTTCCGGAGGAGGAGATGGAGCGCGAAAAGGGCGTGGTTTTGGAGGAGATCGCCATGACCGAGGATACGCCCGATGACTTGTGTTTCGACGTGCTTGCGGAGGCGTATTTCGGAAAAGAAGGGTATGGCCGTCCCATTCTCGGTCCCGCCGAAAATGTTAAAGGTTTTTCCCGCCAAAATCTGTTCGATTATATTTCCGAGCGGTATGCGCCAGAAAATTTGGTGATCTCGTTTGCCGGCAATATCGACGTTCGCTATGCAGAAGATCTCGTCGGAAAATATTTTGAAAGCGAATTGAAAAAGAGAAAATTTGCCGAGCGTAAAAAAGAAATTTCGCTCGTTCATACAAGTCTCTTTAAATATAAAGATATTGAGCAAGCGCATATTGCGTTTGCCTATCCTTCCCTCAAAAGGGAAGACGAATTGATGGACGCCTCGCTCGTTGTCAATGCTGTTTTGGGCGGGGGGGTGAGCTCGCGTCTGTTCCAAAAGGTGCGCGAACAGATGGGGCTCGCCTATACCGTATATTCCTATATTTCTTCCTTTACGGAAGGGGGACTCCTTACCGTGTATGCGGGTGTGAATCCTGCAAACGTTTCCAAGGCGCAGGGGGCGATTGAGCGGGTGATCGACGAATTGTGCCGGGACAAGCTCACGCAAGATGAGCTTTCGCGCGGTCGCGAACAGCTCAAATCATCTCTCGTTTTGGCGCAGGAAAATTCCGCTTCGCAGATGATGGCTTATGGAAAATATATGCTGTATAACGACGCGGTTTTGGATTTTGAACAGCGTATCCGCGGCATCGATGCGATCACGATGGAGGATTGTGAGCGCGCGGTCCTCTGCAATTTCAGGGAAGAAGATCGTGCTGCTGCAATCGTGGGAAAAACGGATAAACCGTTGCAAATTTAGCGTGTGGCAGTGATTTTTTGTGCGATGCTGTCCTTTCTCTGCGAGTCTGTTCAATGGGTTAGCTGTGTCCGTTGAACTGATTTTTATGCAGTGATATTGATATATTTTAAAAATTGCATAGTACTATGTCAGATAAAATACATGGATTTGAGCCATTTTACGGCCCGAATAGCGAAGTGCTCGTGCTGGGGAGTTTTCCCTCGGTAAAAAGCCGCAAGGTCGATTTTTACTACGGCAATCGGCAAAACCGTTTTTGGAAGATGCTGTACGGATATTTTGGGGTGGAGTTGCGAGAGGATATTCCTTCGAAAAAAGATTTCTTAATTCGCAGGGGCATTGCGCTTTGGGATGTTGTTGCGGAGTGTGAGATCGACGGTTCTGCGGATGCGTCTATCCGCAATTATAGGGTGGCGGATATTTCCGCCTTGCTGTCCGTAGTGCCCGTTCGGTTGATTCTTCTCAACGGGGCTTTGACCCATAAATTATTTTGCGAGCATTTTCGCGGAATAGAGTTGCCGTTCCTTCGCATGCCTTCTACGAGCCCGGCCAATCCGCGTTTCGATGCGGCGATATGGTACGCTGCGCTCGATACGGTTTTTGCCTATGGGAAGAAGTGAAATTACCCTATCGCTTGCTGTTTTTTGGCTGCGCACAATGGAGAAAAAACGGCAGTTTTTTGCGCCAGGCAATAAAGGGATTGTATTGCAAATATCAATATTTACAAAGGAGATTAAAACATGACTTACGAGCAGACGCTTGCGGAGCTTTCCGCCATGAAAGATGAAAAATATCGGCAATTCATCGAGCGCATCGTCAATGTTTCACCGGGTACGAGTATCGGCGTGCGCACACCGCTGCTGCGCAAATATGCCAAACAACTTGTGCAAAGGGAGGAGTTCTCCTTTGAGGACGTCTTTTCTTGGCCGAACGAATGGTTTGAAATCCGTCTGCTCAAATGCCTGTGTGCCGCTTCTGTTAAAGTCCCGTACGAGCAGAGGGTGTCGCTTATCGAGCGATGTGTGCCGATCATTGACGGATGGGCGGTATGCGATCTCTTTTGTTCCTCGCTCAAAGAGCTGAAAAAACACCGCGAAGAATTTTTGCCGTACATTGAAAACCATGTTGCGGAGGGAAAAGAGTTCACCCAGCGGTTCGCCTATATTATCCTGCTCGGCTGTTATATGGAGAGAGAATATCTGCCCGTCATCTTTCGTCTGCTCGGGGAGGCGAAAACGCAGTTCTATTATACATATATGGGCGCGGCGTGGCTGTTGGCGGAAGTGCTCGTCAAGTATTACGATGAAGGCGTGGGGTATTTGAAAGAGGGTAAACTTGATGCACGGACAAAGAACAAAGCGATTCAAAAAGCGTGCGAGAGTTACCGCCTGACGCAAGAACAAAAAAATTCTATAAAATCTTTGAAAAAGAGATGAAAAAGTGAAAAAAGTGTGATACAATATCAATAACGTCTGCCGAAAAGTTCCGCAGACGACAATATGACGGAGTGTATCATGGACATCTTAAAGAAATTGACGGAAGAATTTCCTTCCATCAGAGAAGACAGGGCTCAAAACATCATCAACCTCATCGACGAGGGGAACACGATTCCCTTCATCGCCCGTTACCGCAAGGAGATGACGGGCAGTTGCGACGATCAGGTGCTGCGCGAATTCAACGACCGCCTGCTGTATCTTCGCAATTTGGAAAAGAGAAAGGAAGAAGTTGCGAAATCGATCACCGATCAGGGGAAAATGACGGAGGAGATCCAAAAGGCGTTGGACACGGCGGCAACGCTCACCGAGGTGGAGGATATTTACCGCCCGTACAAGCAAAAGAAGAAGACGCGCGCGAGCGTTGCGATCGAAAAGGGCTTGCAGCCCCTTGCCGATCTTATCCTCGCGCAGGATAAAAATGTTGACGTGCGCGCGGAGGCGGAAAAGTACGTCGATGAAGAAAAGGGCGTCGCCAATGCGGACGATGCGATCGCCGGCGCGAAGGATATCATCGCGGAGATCGTATCCGACGATGCGAACGTGCGCAAAAAGCTGCGCAACCTCTTTATGAAAAACGGCGAGGTGCAAACAAAGCTCGTCAATGCCGACAAAGAGGGTGCAAAGACATATGAGATGTATGCCGATTATTCGGAAGCGGTCGCGGAGATCAAAAGCCACCGCGTGCTCGCCGTCAACCGCGGCGAAAAGGAGGATTTCCTCAAAGTCAAAGTCGTATTCAACGACGAGATCGCAAAGCGCATCGCGGGAGCGGGATATCTCAAAGACGGCGGCTATTCCACGCAGCTTGTGAAAGAGGCCGTCGACGACGGATACGATCGGCTGATCTATCCTTCCATTGAGCGCGAGATCCGCGCGGCGCTCACCGAGAGCGCGAGCGAGCAGGCGATCAAGATGTTCGAAGTGAACTTAAAGCCGCTTTTGATGCAGCCGCCGATCAAGGATAAGATCACGCTCGGGCTCGACCCCGCGTACCGCACCGGCTGTAAGATCGCCGTTGTGGACGGCACGGGCAAGGTTTTGGATAAAACGGTCGTCTATCCCACGCCCGGACCCAAACAGAATATCGACGCCGCGAAAGCCAAACTCAAAGAGATGATCGCCAAGTACAACGTCGACATCATTTCCATCGGCAACGGCACGGCCTCCAAGGAGAGCGAGATTTTCGTCGCGGAGCTCATCAAGGAGATCAAGGAGGAAACGGGGCGCGATGTCGCGTATATGGTCGTATCCGAGGCGGGTGCATCCGTTTATTCCGCGAGCCCGCTCGGTGCGGAGGAGTTTCCCGATTACGACGTCGCGGAGCGCAGCGCGGTTTCCATCGCCCGCCGTCTGCAGGACCCGCTCGCGGAGCTGATCAAGATCGACCCGAAATCCATCGGCGTCGGGCAGTATCAGCACGACATGGATAAAAAGCGTTTGGACAGCGTTCTGTCCGGCGTGTTGGAGGATTGCGTCAACAGTGTCGGCGTCGATTTGAACACGGCGAGCGTGTCCCTCCTCAAATATGTGGCGGGGCTGAATGCCGGCATCGCAAAAAATATCGTCGCATACCGCGAGGAGAACGGCAAATTCGTCTCCCGCAAGGATATTCTGAAAGTTCCCAAGCTTGGCGAAAAGGCGTTTACGCAGTGCGCCGGGTTCCTGCGCATTGCGGATGGGGAGAATATTCTCGACAATACCGCCGTGCATCCCGAATCGTACGCCGCGGCGGAAAAATTGCTTGCGCTGTTCGGCTATACGGCGGACGACGTGAGGGAGGGCAAAATTTCCGACCTTCCCAAAAAAGTCAAAGAATACGGCGAGGAAAAGGTTGCGAAGGAAGCGGGGCTCGACGTGCCTACCCTCAAAGATATCGTCGCGGAAATCATCAAGCCCGGCCGCGATATCCGCGACGCTCTCCCGAAGCCGATCTTGCGGCAGGATATCATGGATATCAACGATCTGGCGCCCGGCATGGAGCTTGTCGGTACGGTGCGTAACGTCGTCGATTTCGGCGCTTTTGTCGATATCGGCGTGCATCAGGACGGGCTCGTACATTTGTCCGAAATTACCGACCGTTATATCCGCCATCCTTCCGACGTGCTCGAAGTGGGGCAGACGGTCACCGTTTGGGTGAAAGACGTCGACGTGAAAAAGAATCGCATCGGCTTGACGATGAAAAATCCTGCAGCGAAGAAAAAAACGGCGGCAAAGGCGCAGTAAGGATTGACAAACTTCAACGTTTTTAGTAAAATAGTATCATAACGCAGGAGGATATCGGTATGTTTGAAAAAGTGCGCGACATGCTCGCCAAGCAGTTGAATCTGTCGGCTGATCAGATCAAGCCGGAAAGCGATGTCGTCAAAGATTTGGGGGCTGACTCGCTCGATGTTGTGGAACTCTTGATTTCGTTGGAAGACGATTACGGCATATCCATTCCCGAAGATGACATCGTGAATGTCAAAACGGTGCAGGATATCGTCGATATGATCGAGAAACTCAACAAATAAACGCTGTTTGCGCGTGCGCCCCGGATATTTCGGGGCGCATTTTTTTATTGCGATGTGAGCGCGCGGAGCACAGGGAGAAAACGCTATGGATGAATCGGAGATCGTCAGAAAAAATTACGACGAAAATGCAGAGGCGGAATGGAACAGGCTGGAAGGGTTCCATTTTGAATTTGAGATAACAAAGCGGTATCTGCAAAAATATCTGCGGGGCAAAACGGTGCTGGATATCGGCGGCGGGCCGGGGCGGTACAGCGTTTGGCTTGCCAAACAGGGGTACGACGTAACGCTCGTTGATTTGAGCGAGGGGAACGTTGCCCTCGCAAGGAGAAAATTCCAAGAATACGGCGTCGGCGTTTCCACATATGTGTGCGACGCGCGCGATCTGTCGGCTTTGGCTTTGGAAAAGTTCGACAATGTACTTCTCATGGGGCCGCTGTACCATTTGTCCGACGAATGCGACCGTGCGCGATGCGTATTGGAGGCGAAACGCCATCTGAAAAAGAAGGGCGTGCTGTTCGCGTCGTTCATCTCCATCACGGCGGGCTTGAATTACTATCTCGACGAGTGCCCCGAAAAATTGGTCGACGAACCCGCGATGGATCTTTTCGATCGCATGGAGCGGGACGAATCGTGGAGCGGCATGGCGTTTACGCAGGCAACGTTTATCAACAGCATCGAAGTGCTGCCCTTTTTTGAGGGGTTGGGGTTTGAAAAGCTGGCGCTGTTCGGGCAGGAGGGGCTTACGGGCACGCGCCTTTCCCTCTTGAATCGTGCGCCCGAACCCGTAAGGGAAACATATCTCAGCCTTTCCCTGCGGCTGTGCGAAAATCCGAAATGCTTTGCATACAGCAATCATCTTATGTATATCGGAGAACAAAAGCGGAATATGCGGCGGTAGGCCTCGGTTAAAAATTTGCAGTCGCGTTTCTGCGGATACCTGACTCAATACAAGGAGGTAAAAGATGAAAAGGGGGCTCGCATCTCCCTTCCGTTAAAATAAATTTTTTCGGGAGGGTAGTATGAAGTTTCAAAAAATCGATTTTCAAACATGGGAACGGGCGAAGGAATTCCGTTTCTTTATGGATAATTTACGCAACGTTTTAAGTATTACTGTCGATTTAGATATAACAGCTTTTATGCGCAGGATTCGGGACCGCAAACAAAAATTTTATCCGTCCATGCTGTGGGCGGTATCGAAGGTCGTCAACGCGCACGAAGAATTTCGCGTGGGACGCAATGCGGCGGGCGAATATGGCTTGTATGATTTCGTATCACCGTATTACGCGCAGTTTTATAAGCAGGACGAAAAGTTTGCAAAACTTGTCACCGAGTATTCGCCGGATGAGGCGGAGTTCTGTAAGCGCTTTTCGGAGGATGCGGTGCGGTATCAGGATTTGCGCGGATTCGATTTTGCCGCGCCGCCCAACGTGTTCGACGTTTCTTGCCTGCCTTGGACGCATTACCGTGCCTTTGATGTGCATGTGTTCGATGCCGGCGATTATCTTGCGCCCGTCGTTACATGGGGAAAATTTGAGGAGTGGGGCGGGAAGTATATCTTGCCGTTCTCCTTCAATATCCACCATGCAGTGGCAGACGGGTTTCATGTTTGCCGATTTCTCAATGAGTTGCAGGAGTTGTTGAAAAATAAGCAACAATAATATTGTTTTTGTTTATTATTTGCGATTGATAGGAGGAAACTGTGTTGTACATAGGGCATTGCGAAACGCCGCTCGGCGGCGTCACGCTCGCGAGCGACGGGGAATCGCTCACCGGCCTTTGGTTTGACGGGCAAAAGTATTTCGGCGCGGGATCGTATCCCGATGCCGCCGAGAAGGAATTGCCTGTATTCGGCAGAACGCGGGAGTGGCTGCGAATTTATTTCGGCGGCAGAAATCCCGATTTCACGCCGCCGCTTTCTTTGATCGGTTCTCCCTTTCGGCGCGCCGTGTGGGAAATGTTATTGCGCATTCCCTACGGAAAGACGATGACCTACGGCGAGATCGCGCGCTTAATGGGTGAGGAAAGCGGACACAGAGTATCGGCGCGCGCCGTCGGGGGAGCGGTCGGGCATAATCCTGTATCGCTCATCGTGCCTTGCCATCGGGTGGTCGGGGCAAACGGAAATTTGACGGGCTACGCCGGCGGTATCGAACGGAAACGCTATTTGTTGGCGTTGGAGAGGGCTATGCGAAAATAGAAATTGATCCAAAAATTGCAGCCCGCACGGATAAAACGTCCGCGCGGGCTAATTGCTTTTTCAGGGGGGGGATAAAAATATCGGTTCCGAGAGTGGGGGAATAAAATACTTGAATCACGGAGCGCGGGTGCGGTTCATATACTGATAGAAAAACGGAGAGGTTTTTAAATGTACGGATTAAGCGTCGATTCACCGTATCCCGCAACAGAAGATTTAACGGCGGATTGGGAGAGCGTCCGCATTCTGTCGCCCGCGTATGCCGATCATGGCAGCGAACTCACGGCCATCCTGCAATATGTATATCATTCGATCGTCTTTTTGGGGCTGCGGCAAAAACAATATGCGCGCCTGCTTTTGGAAATTGCAATAGCCGAAATGCACCATCTCGATCTGCTCGGCGGTATGCTGTATCAAATGGGGGCGCTGCCCGTTTTTACCTCCCGCCCGCCGCGGCTGTTCGACTTTTATTCTACCGCGGCCGTTTCCTATTCCTATGAGCCTGAGCGCATGATACGCGACGATATCCGAGGGGAAAAGGAGGCGATCCGCCAATACCGGAGTATGCTGCGCCGTTTGCATAATGAAAAGGTCGCGGCGGTAATTTCGCGTATTATCCTCGATGAAGAGCTGCATTTGGCTACTTTGAATAGTATTCTGTCTGAAATAATACACCGTTAAAACCGTAGTTTGAGCGATGAAACCCGCTTTTTCGGATAACGTTAATATAAGAAATTTTTATCGATAAATTTTTACTTATTAATGTCAAAACACTTTTCTTTTTGAAAAATGTGTAGTATAATATTAAGCGGTTCCGAAAGAGGGAGCCGCTTAATTTTTTTGGAAAAATTTTTTAGGAGGCTTGTTGTATGGCAAGGTTCACGTTGCCCAGAGACCTGTATCACGGCAAGGGCGCATTGGAAAATTTGAAGAATTTGAAAGGTAAGAGAGCGATCGTCTGCGTCGGCGGCGGTTCCATGAAGCGCTTTGGCTTTTTGGGCAGGGCAGTCAATTACCTGAAAGAGGCAGGCATGGAAGTCGCTCTTATTGAGGGGATCGAGTCTGATCCGTCCGTCGAAACGGTCATGGCGGGCGCGAAAAAGATGGAGGAGTTCCAGCCCGATTGGATCGTCGCGATGGGAGGCGGTTCTCCGATCGATGCAGCGAAAGCCATGTGGATCAAGTACGAATATCCTGAAACGACGTTTGAGGATATGTGCAAAGTATTCGGTCTGCCGGAACTTCGCAAAAAGGCGCATTTCTGCGCGATCCCGTCCACGTCCGGTACGGCGACCGAGGTTACGGCTTTCTCTATCATCACAGATTATCAGAAGGGCATCAAATATCCGATCGCGGATTTTGAGATCACGCCCGACGTTGCGATCGTCGATCCCGATCTTGCGGAAACGATGCCGGCAAAACTGACGGCGCATACGGGTATGGATGCCTTAACGCATTCGATCGAGGCTTATGTATCTACCTGCAACTGCAACTACACCGATCCGCTTGCCATCTATGCCGCGGAGCTGATCACAAAGAACCTCGTCAAGTCTTTCAACGGGGATATGGCGGCGCGCGATACCATGCACGACGCGCAGTGCCTTGCCGGCATGGCGTTTTCCAACGCGCTGCTCGGTATCGTTCACTCGATGGCGCACAAGACGGGCGCGGCGTTTGCAAACGGGCATATTATCCACGGGGCCGCGAACGCAATGTATTTGCCCAAAGTTATCAAGTTCAATTCCAAGGACGAAACCGCGAAAAAGCGTTACGCCCAACTCGCCGACTATCTGCACCTCGGCGGCAAAAGCGATGAGGAAAAGGTGGATAAGCTGATCGCTCTCGTTCGCAAGATGAACGACGAACTGAAGATCCCGCAGTCTATCAAAAATTACGGCAACGGCGGCGTCATCGTCGACGAAAAGGACAGAATGGTGCCGGAAGACGAGTTCCTCGCCAAAGTGCACGATATCGCCGTCAACGCTTTGGGCGACGCCTGCACGGGTTCCAACCCTCGCCAACCTTCCGTCGAGGAGATGGAAAAATTGCTCAAATGCTGCTACTACGATACGGAAGTTGATTTTTGATCGTTTAAAAGCGACGAACCCCGCCCGCGTTTTTACGCGGGCGGGGTTTTCATATCCTGCAAACGAAGATAAAAATTTTTTGTACGCAAAAAGCCCCAAAGAACGGTTTAATTTCGCGGCGGTTTGCCCGCTTGTTTTTCGGGCATAAATTTCCAATAGCGGACGGGCATGTATCCCTTCATCTGTTTTTCGTGCGGCCTCTCTGAGATGTTTACGGAGCGGTAATATTCTTGCCAAAGTTCCTGAAAGCCTCGCTCGTATTCGGAAAGGGCGATGCTCACCCGTTCGTCTGTATCCGTAAGGACGCATTCCTTCGTATTGTATAGAGCTGCTTTTTTCCGCGAAACGTCGTGTATCACGAATGCTTGGTTTGCAAGCCGCCGCAAAAAGTGGGGCAGGATGAGTTCGAGAATATCGTTGTCAGGGGAAAAGGGGGCATAAAATACTCCGTTGGCTCCCTCCATAAAGCGCAAAAATCCCGTAAAATTGTGCGTTTCGCCCGTCACCTTTTTGATCGCCGCCATCGCCTCGATAACGGCGGGGTGGGAGAGCATATCGCGCACAGGAGAGCCTTTTTCGATGAGCAAGCGTATATAGCCGAGCGCTGTCATCTCGCGGGAGGGGCTGCCGCGGCGCAGAATGAGCGAAAGATCGTTCAGTGCCCGCCCGTCGCATTGCTGCAGCTTTCGGCACACGCGCGCGCATTTTTCTTTGTCGGAGGAAACTTCGATAAGGTGTGCGCCCATCGGCATCTGAAAATCCCGCGCAGAAGTTACGATGCAGTCTTTGTCCGTACAGGCGGTAAAAACGGCGGTATAAAAACTTTCGGGCGTTCCGTCGGTGATATAAATGTTCATAGTTGTCCGTTCAGTGCGCTCATGCCGATTTCGGGGGTGGAGTTAAGGGAAAGTTGTGCGTTGACGCTGCCCCTCTCGGCAAGAGCATAATTTTTTATCGTATCGCCTGAAAACATGGAAAGCTGTTCGTATTTGTTGCCGCCCGATTCCAATGCCAGCAGGGTTTTTACGGTAGAGAGGTTTTCTTCTCCGAAAAATTTGCCGCAACAGGTGACGAAATGTTTCGCCCGTTTTAACACGATATGCATTTTTGCCAGATCGTCGAATCCGAGCTTTGCATATTTGCGCGCCTTTATGATCCTGTATGCGCCCATCGTGCCGATGCCGGGCACGCGCAACAGCGTTTCAAACGGTGCGGTGTTGATCTCTACGGGGAAAAATTGCATATGTTTGAGCGCCCAGGCGCATTTCGGGTCGTATTCTTCGGGCAGGTTTTCGCTTTCGCCCGCAATTTCTTCGGCGGAAAACCCGTAAAAGCGCATCAGCCAATCCGCTTGATACAGCCTGTGTTCGCGCATCAGCCCCGCAGTTTTATCGGGCAGCATCGAATGGCGGACGACGGGGATATAAGAGGAAAAGTACACGCGCTTTAAGGAAAATTTTTTATACATCGCCTCGCTCAAACGAAGTATTTGTCCGTCCGCTTCGGGCGATGCGCCGATGATCATTTGCGTCGTTTGCCCTGCAGGGAGAAATCGCGGTTTTTTCTTTGCCGTATCTTCAGCGAATGCTCGCTTTTCAGTGGCGAGTTGTTTCATGGGGAGGAGTACGCTCTCCTTGCTCTTTTGCGGAGCGAGCAGCTTCAGGCTCCGTTCGGAAGGCAATTCCACGTTGTAGCTCATGCGGTCCACATACTGTGCGGCGCGGCTTGTGAGCAGTCTGTCCGCTTTCGGTATCCCTTTCAAATGAATGTAGCCGTTAAAATTGTACACCTTGCGGAGCTTGATGACCGTTTCGAGCATACGCTCCATCGTAGCGTCGGGCGAGCCGTCTACGGCGGAGGAGAGGAACAGCCCCTCGATATAATTCCGCTTGTAAAAGGCGAGGACCAATTCGCATATTTCGTCCGGCGTGGCGGCAGCGCGCGGCACGTCCGCCTCGGCTCGGTTGGGGCAGTACAGGCAGTTGTACGCGCAGCGGTTGCTCAATAAAATTTTGAGCAGGGAAATGCAGCGCCCGTCCGGCGTGAAGGAATGGCATATGCCGCCTATGCTCGCGTTGCCGATGCCGCCTTTGCGGTTTGCCCGTGCCGAACCGGAAGAGGAGCACGAAACGTCGTATTTCGCGCTTTCCGTTAAAATTTTCAATCTCTCTGCGTCGATCATTGTTCCCCCCCTCCGGCGTTTCTTACGGTTTACAGTATACCACTTTTGCAAACAAAAAGTCAAACATTTGTTCGTGTTTTTATATATTTCTGTTAATGGCGGAATTATGCAAGCGGGGTCAACATAATCAAATTGAATGGGGGCGAGAGGCAGAATAATTGCTTTTTATCGCGGGATATGATATACTATGTTACACATAATAAGGTAAAAAGAGGAAAAATTTCATATGCACAATGTACTGTTTGTCTGCCTTGGCAATATTTGCCGTTCCCCGATGGCCGAGTTTATGTTCAAGGAAAAAGTGGCGCAAATGGGGCTTGCCGAGGAATTTACTATCGCGTCGGCAGGAACGAGTTCGGAGGAGGAAGGCAACCCCGTCTATCCTCCCGCGCGCGCAGAACTTGCGCGTCACGGGATATCCTGTACGGGCAAACGCGCGCGAAAACTGACCTCCGCCGACTATACGAAATTCGATCATATCCTTGCGGCGGAAAGCAGAAACGTAACCGCCGCGCTGCGCATTTTCGGCGGCGATCCGGAAAAGAAAGTGTTCCGCATACTCGATTTTTCCGACCGCCCGCGCGACATATCCGACCCGTGGTGGACGGGTGATTTTGCAACCGCTTATCGCGATATCGAAGAGGGGATAGACGGATTTTTGCGCAGCCTTTTTCGGTCGGGCAAACTTTCGCCGAAAAAATCGGGTTAGGCGGAAAAACGATTGACATTTGCATGACATAGTATTACAATATCGCGCGGGAAATGAGAGAATAAGAAACAAGGCGATTGCGAAACATGGATTTTTTGAATACGTTCATCAACGTTCTGCTGGTCGTGGTTTTGGCGGTTCCGGGGTATTGCCTGCGCAAGGCGAAACTGCTCCCTGAAAATACAGCCGGCATTTTTGCCGTCCTTTTGCTGTACATATCCCAACCTTTTCTGATGATGTCTTCCCTGCTCAGCAAAACGTTTGAGCCGTCTATGCTCCTCGACTTTGCGTGGATACTCCTGTTCGCCGTTCTATTGCAACTTCTCGTCTACTTTGCGGCCAAACTGTTTTTCGTCAAGGAGAAAGACATGGCGGCAAAGCGCGCTTGCGAGGCGTGTTCCTATCTCGGCAACGTCGGGTTTATGGGTATCCCCGTCATGCAGATGCTCTTTCCCGAAAATCCCGAAATGATACTATATACCGTCGTGTATAATATCGCGTTCAACGCGATGACGTGGACGCTCGGTGTGTTCGCCGTTACGGGAGAGCGAAAATTCGTCAAGCCGCTGAAAGTCGTCCTCAACCCGCCGACCATCGCCGTCATTATCGCGCTGCCGCTGTTCTTCTGCAACGTGGCGGTTCCCGAACAGGTCATGACGCCTATCCGCTATCTTGGCGATATGACGCTGCCGCTCTCCATGATCATATTGGGGCTGCGCCTTGCGGATATGCGCCTTATCTCGCTCGTCAACGATTGGAAGGTCTACATGGTCGCCTTTGTCAAGCTGGTCGTGTCGCCGTTGCTGTGCCTCGGTGTGCTCGTGTTGTGCGGGCTGTTTATGCCCATCGGGCGCACCGTCATCATCGCGCTGTATATCATTGCGGCGATGCCCACGGCGTCCAGCGCATTGAACTTTGCCGAAATGTACGGCGGGGCGAAGGAAACGGCCGCCGCCGCAACCCTGATGAATACGATAATTTGTATCGCCACGATTCCGATATTGATGCTTTTGACGCAGTTTGTCTGAATACGAAAAAGCGCCTCCCTCATTTGTTTCGAGGGCGGCGCTTTTATAATATTCACATTATCCGATATGGCGATGCGAATGACCGCGCTGTTCAAACAGCGATTCCGAACAATCCCAGCGACACGCCGCAGAAGATGAGGAGCGACAAAACGTCGGTGATGGTCGTAATGAACGGGTTCGCGAACACGGCGGGATCGATATGGATCGCTTTTGCGAAGATGGGCACGCAGCACCCGACGATCTTTGCGACGATCACGGCGATGGCGATGGAAACGGATATCGCCGCGCAGTTGAAGAAGGTGTATCCGTCATAGCCGAAGAGCAGGTTATCGATCAACTGCAATTTGGCAAAGCAAACGATGCCCACCGAAACGGCGACGATAACGGAAACGCGCAGTTCTTTCCATATAACTTGCAATATATCGCGGGGGCGTATCTCGTCGAGCGCCATGCCGCGGATGACGGTAACGGAGGCCTGGCTGCCCGCATTTCCGCCCGTACCCATGATCATGGGCACGCAGGCGATCAAAACGGTGGGGAGGAGCTCCTGATAAGTGTTGAGGATAAGCCCCGTAAACGTGGCGCTGACCATCAATATCAGCAGCCAAGGTATCCGGTGCAGATAAATTTTTACGACGCTCGTTTCAAGATACGGTTTGTCGGACGGCGTGACCGAATTGATATACGAAATATCTTCCGTCGCCTCTTCGGTGATGACGTCGAGAGCGTCGTCTACGGTAACGATGCCGACCAGCCTGTTTTCCTGGTCCACAACGGGCACGGAAAGCAGGTCGTATTTGGAGAGAAGGTTCGCAACTTCTTCCTTATCTTCCTGCGTATTGACGAAGATAAAGTTGGTTTCCATAAAGCTGCCGACTTTCTCCTCATAGGCGTGCAGGAAAAGGTCTTTTACGGTAACGATGCCGAGCAAGGTTTTTTGGTCGTCCGTAACATAGCAGGTGTAAATGGTCTCCTTGTCGATCGCCTCTTTTCGGATTTTTCCGAAACATTGGCTCACGGTCATATGCGTGCGGAGGGAAATGCACTCCGTCGTCATGATGCTGCCCGCGCTGTCTTTCGGGTATTTGAGAATCTCGTTGATCTCCTTGCGCGTTTCGCCGTCCGCCTGCAAGAGGATCCTTTTGACCACGTTTGCGGGCATCTCCTCGATGAGATCGACCGTATCGTCGACGAACAGTTCGTCGAGCATGAGTTTCAGCTCGGCATCGCTGAACGACTTGATGAGCAGCTCCTGTTCGGCGCTGTTCATTTCGACGAACGTTTCCGCCGCGAGCTCCTTCGGGAGCAGACGGAACACGATGGGGATATCCTTTTCTTCCAGCTCGGAAAAAATTTCCGCAAGGTCGGCAGGTTCCAATTCCGAAAGCAGAGGTTTCAGTTGGGAAAAGTTTTTTTCCTCCAAAAAATCGACGATCTCGACGATTTTGTCGTTTCGGTTTTCAGGCGTCGCTTTGAGTAGAACTTCGTGGACGACGTCGGTAGGCATACTGCCGAGCAGTTCTTCAACATCGTCGTCGATGATCTCGTCCGTTACCTCTTGGAGCTTAACGTCGGAAAAGTCTTTCAAAACGCGTTTCTGCGTTTCGCGGTTGAGCAGAACGAATACATCCGCCGCGGTTTCCTTTTCCAGACAGCCGAACAGTTTGGTCAGGCGGTCTCCGTCCAGTTCTTCCAGCATTTTTGCGAGATCTTCCAGCGTCATGGAGTCGAGCAGGGAATGCAAATCGTCGATTCGGTTTTCGTCCAACAGCTGAATGATTTTTTCTTTCACGGGCGCAGACCTCCTTATAAGATAGTATCCGCAAAAAGTATAAAATTTTTTCGGATATTTGTCAAGCATACATTTTACACAAAGGCGAATAAATTTGCGCGTTGCGCAAATTTTCGGCAGGGGTGAAGATATTACATCTTTGTTACAACATCGGGATGATTTTAAGACAAATTTTGCCTATAATAAGACAAATTTTGCCTATAATATATTATATTTCGCGGAGAAAACAGCGGCGAAAAGAGAGCCGCATCTTCCGTATCTGCTGCGAAAAAGGTGTTTTTATGAAGAAAAGATTTTTGTTTTGTCTGCTGTATCTTCTCTGTTTAGCTGTCGCTATAATAGCGGTCGCGCTTTTAGTGACTTTTGCAAAGGTAAAAATTTGGGTCGCCGTTGTTATAGCGTTCTGCATCGTATGCATACCGGTCGTCATTTTGCATAGTTTATATTGGTGTCCGCATTGCGGGCACCGCCTGAGTTTTTTGCCGGGGCACAGGGCCGAAAGATACGACTATTGTCCGTATTGCGGAGAAAAATTGGATAAACCGATGTAGCAGAAAAACGTTCCGCCGGCAGTGCGGAACGTTTTTCTGTCTGCATATTTCAAAGATTTATTGAAAATCCGACTATATGCGGCAATAAACTTGTTTCTTTGCGCCTTTTATGCTATAATTCTATTTGAATCATAAATGCAAAAAAGGATGGAACGTTTTTTATGAATCAGAGGATGTTCGGATTGGGCAGCAAGCGCTCGGTCATCCGCGAAACATTTGAGTACGGCAAAAAGCGCGCGGCAGAAGTCGGCGCGGAAAACGTGTACGATTTCAGTTTGGGCAACCCCAGCGTCGCCCCTCCGCAGATCGTGGAGGATACGCTTGCAGCGCTCTTGAAAGAGGAAGATTCGACCGCTCTGCACGGCTATACTTCGGCGCAGGGCGATGCGGGCGTGCGGGAGGCGATCGCCGCATATATCCGCAAAACGCACGGCGCTGAATGCGACGCGAATTTGATCTATATGACCTGCGGCGCGGCCGCGTCGCTCACCATCACCCTCTCCGCGCTCTGCAACGCGGGCGATGAGGTCATCACGTTTGCCCCGTACTTTACAGAATACAAAGTGTTTACGGAAACGGCGGGGGCGACGCTTGTGCCGCTTGCCTCCGATCCCGATACCTTTCAGATCGATTTTTCCCTTTTGGAAAAGGCGCTCAACAAAAACACGGCGGCGGTGCTCGTCAATTCGCCCAACAATCCGAGCGGCGTGGTGTATGGGGAGGAGACCATTCGCAAACTTGCGGCACTGCTCGAAGAAAAGTCCGCCGAATACAAAAAGGCCATCTATCTCATCACCGACGAGCCGTACCGCGAATTGGTGTACGGCGGCGTAAAGGTTCCGTATCTGACCAACTATTACAGGAATACCGTCGTCTGTTATTCCTATTCAAAATCGCTCTCATTGCCGGGCGAGCGTATCGGCTATATCTCCGTGAATCCCGCGGCGGAAAATGCAAAGGATCTGTATTTGGCGATTTGCGGCGCGGGCAGGGCGCTCGGCTATGTGTGTGCGCCGTCGCTGTTCCAAAAGATGGTGGCGCGGTGCCAGGGGGTTACGTCCGACGTGTCTGTATACGAAAAAAACCGCGATCTGCTTTCCGGCGCGTTGCGCGAATACGGCTTTTCCTGCGTTCCGCCCGACGGAGCTTTTTATCTGTTTGTAAAATCTCCCGAACCGGACGCGAACGCATTCTGCGAGCGGGCGAAAAAATACGACTTATTGCTCGTTTCCGGCGACGATTTTGGCTGCCCCGGCTATGTACGCATCGCCTATTGCGTATCGCCCGATATGATCCGCCGCGCGTTGCCCTCCTTCCGCAAACTTGCAGAAGAATATTCTTTGGGAAAAGAATAAGAGCGGTGCGAGAGTAGGTGATTGGGCTTTTATTTATCCGCCGCGGCAGGTTCGGCTGCGGCGGAATAAAAGAAAAATAACGATTGAAAGGAGAGGAAACAATTATGGAAAAGATAGTTTGGCGCGCAACGGTGCGCGAGGGGATGAAAGAGGAGTATATCCGCCGCCACAACGAAATTTGGCCGGATATGGTGAAAGCGCTCAAAGAAGCGGGGATTTGCAACTATACCATTTGGATGGACGGCGACGAGCTGTTCGGGTATTACGAGTGCGAAAAGGGCGCCGAATACGCTCTCAAATATCAAGCGGAAAACGAAACGGTTCTGCGGTGGGAAAAATCGATGGAGCCGATCATGCAAAAGAGAGAAACGGTTCCTGCCAAGGTGTTCGACCTCCAATAAAATGCGCTTGATTGCGTGTGTTCGGGGTGGCCTATTATCGATTTGCCTGCTCTTGCGGCGGGCAAATTTTTCTGTAAAAATGCGTGCGGGCAGTATTTAAGGAGGGCAATATGGAACAGGAAAAAATAAAGGATAAACTCGGCAGAGAATTTTTCCGATATGTTCTGCCCTCTATGCTTGCATTCGCGCTGTCGGGGATTTACAGCATAGCGGATGGCTTTTTTGTGGGGAACGAGCTGGGCGACAGCGCGCTGACGGCGATCAATGTCGCCTATCCGCTCACGGCGTTCATTCAGGCTGCGGGAACGGGTATCGGAATGGGCGGGGCGATTTTATTTACTTTGGCCTCCGCCTCCTCTGCGCCCGAAGCGAGAAACAAATACCTCGGAACGGCGCTTATTTTGCTTGCGTTTTCCGGCTTGCTTCTCACCGCGCTCATCTTTTTTGCATCGCCGCCGCTCTTGCGGCTGTTCGGAGCGGAGGAAGATATCCTTACTCTTGCCGAAGAATATATGCGCTTTATCGCGCTTGGTTCGCTGTTTCAGGTATTCGGTACAGGGCTTACGCCCTTTATCCGCAATATGGGCGGCACGGTTACGGCGATGTCTGCGATGATCGCGGGCTTTGTCACGAATATCGTGCTCGACTATCTCTTTGTTTGGGTATTCCCGTGGGGGATGACGGGCGCGGCCGTCGCCACGGTCATCGGCCAAGCCGCAACGTTCGGCGTATGCCTCGGCTATCTTTAAAAAAGCAGAAGCCGGATTTTCGTTTCGGCGGGAAATGCTTTCACTTTGCGGGCAAAACGCTTGTATTGGGCCTTTCTCCTTTCGGCCTTGCCTTTTCGCCCAATTTCATGCTGATTTTCGTCAATTTCAGTGCATCGGCGGTGGGCGGGCAGTTTGCCTTGAATTGTTTTGCTCCGGTATCCTATGCGATCTCCGTTGTGCTGCTCTTATTGCAGGGAGTAAGCGACGGGTGCCAGCCTCTCGTCAGCCGAGAATTCGGCAGGGATAACGCGCGCGGAGCACGGCGCGTGCGCAATATGGCGTATGTGTTCGCGCTCGCCGTGGCGGCGGTCTGTATAGCCGTGATGTTCATTGTGCGCGGCGGAATTTCCAAAGTGTTCGGCGCGTCCGATGAGGTCGCCGCGGAAGTGGGGAACATTTTGCCTCTGTTCATCGCAGGATTTTTATTCGTCGCCTTTTCGCGTATCTCTACCGCATATTTTTATGCGACGGGCAACACCTGGCGCGCATATATCGTCATCTACGGAGAGCCGCTCTGCCTGCTTTTGCTGCTCCTGTTATTGCCGAACTTTATGGGCATAACGGGTACGTGGCTGTCAGTTCCGCTCTCACAGGCGCTCCTCGCCGCCGTCGCCGTCCTCTTGATTTTTTTGTACGACCGCGGACAAAAGCGGATGGAAAGACTGCGAAAGGAATAGAAAACACATAAAATAGTTTTGTAAAAACAACATATTTTTAAGGCAATATATTTAATTTTTAGTTTTAACGAGAAAAGCGTTTTTGATCGAATAAAGATATGGCTTCGGAGAGTTCCCGAAGTCATTTTTTTTAACCATGAAAAAATCTAACGGGAAAGGTGAAAAAATAATTGACATTGTGTCATTTTTATACTATAATACAATTAATGACACGGTGTCAGTTTAAAACCCGGCTGTTGCCGTTCAGAAATAAAGCGAAAGGAGAACTGTTATGAAAAAAACGTAGGATCTTTGCTTGCACTGTACCCAATGCCCGTAGCCGTGATCGGAGCAATGAACGGGGAGCAACCCACTTGGACGCTTGTTGCGCATATGGGCATTATCGGGCATGACTGCGTACTTGTCAGCCTGTCCGCATCCCATTTTATCAACGGCTGCATCAGAAAGGAACAAAAACTTTCAATTAATATTGTAAACGAACCCATGTTGTCCGAGGCAGATGAATCGGGCGCGTTGAGCGGAAACAAGGCGGACAAAGCGGGATTGTTTGCGTGGGAAAAATGGGAACACGGAACGCCGGTCATTGAAAAAGCACCCCTTCCGATCTTATGCGCGTAGTTATTTCAGCCAGCAGCGATCTTGCAGCGATAGGAAACAATGCTTTTTCGGGTTGTTCTGCTCTTGAAAATTTTTATGTTCCTGAGGGGATGACGGATCTCGGTGATAACGTATTCAATAATTGCGGCGCATTGGAAGAATTTACCGTTGCCTCCGGCAATACGGCGTATCGCGCGGAGAACGGGCATCTCATTGAAAATGAGACGGACATGCTCATCCGGGCGGGGCACAACGCGGTTGTACCTGAAAGCGTAGCGGCAATCGGACAGGCGGCTTTCCGCAGGATCAGCGGCATTACCGAGCTGTATATTCCCGTTACCGTGCATAGGATCGAAAATTATTTTATTGCGGACAGTACGATACAGACGATTCTCTATCAAGGGACGGAAGCGGAATGGAATGCTATTGAAAAAAGTGAAATGTGGAATAACGGCAACAGTGAAGTAACGGTCGAATATTCCGCACAGATGCCGGATGACGGCGGCGAAATTCTCATAGTATATTTTTCCGCAACGGGAAACACAGAAGGTGTTGCCGAATATATTGCGGAAATTACGGGAGGATCATTGCAAGAGATTATTCCCGAAGTGCCATATACTGCGGCAGACTTAAATTATTCGGACAGTAATTGCCGCGCAAATCTGGAACAGAACGATCCGCAGGCTCGCCCCGCAATCGCGAACGGAATAGAAAACTTTGCGGAATACGAAACGGTTTTCATCGGACACCCGATCTGGTGGGGAAATGCGCCGCGTATTATCCAAACTTTTCTCGAAAGTTATTCATTTGAACACAAAACGGTCTATACTTTTTCTACGAGCGGATCAAGCAGCGGAAGCGGAGCTTACAGCAGACTGCGGAGCGAATATGCACAAATAAACTTTGCCGATAATTTGCATTTAACCTCTTCCCAGCTTTCTTCAGCGCGATCATATGTACAAGATTGGCTGACTCAAATCGAAATTATTTAAAAAATTAAAAAGGAGAACGATATGCAAGGAAAAACGCTTGTGGTATATTTTTCTGCGGAGGGTACGACCGCTGCAGCCGCAAAAGCGATTGCAGCCGAATTAAATGCGTTATTTTCGAAATCAAACCCGCTGAACCGTACACGGCGGCGGATTTGAATTGGATGAACAAAAAGAGCCGCTCTTCGGCGGAAATGGCCGATCCGAACAGCCGTCCGACAATTAAGGAAGATAAAGATATCGCTGAATACGACAATATTCTTATAGGCTTTCCCATCTGGTGGTACATCGAACCTCGCATTGTGGATACCTTTCTTGAAAGTCATACTATATCGGGTAAAACCGTTATACCGTTTGCTGCTTCCGGCGGTAGCGGCATAGAACGGGCGGCAGACAGGCTGAAAACACTCTGTCCTTCGGCGAATTGGCTGAACGGAAAAAGACTCTCGCCGGACAGTGCGGCGGCTTGGGCAAAGAGATTGAAATAGAAGCATACTTTGTTGACATGGCGTCGGTAAAAGGCTATAATATTTGAAAAAGAAAATTATAAGGTAAAGTATGCCTAAAGTAACCCAAGAAAAAACAAATGCGAGAAAGGAAGAAATTGTAAATGCTTGCGCAAAGTTATACGAAACGACGAGCTTCAAAGATATGACGCTTAAAGATATAGGGAAAGCAACTTCGTTTACGCGCACTTCCATCTATAATTACTTTCAGACAAAGGAAGAAATATTTCTTGCGCTTTTGCAACGGGAATATGACCTTTGGAATGAAGACCTGACAGGAATTTTGGAAAAAAACGAAAGTCTCTCCGCAGATGAGTTTGCCGATAAAATCGCGCAGTCGCTCGCAAAGAGGGAACGGTTGCTTAAACTTATGTCGATGAACCATTATGACATGGAAAGCAGCAGCCGCATAGAAAAGCTCACTGAATTTAAGTGCTCATATGGTAAGTCGCTTCGTCTTGTCACAAACAGTCTGCAAAAATTTTTCCCTTCGATGAAGATGAATGAAGTGCAAAGTTTTATTTATATCTTTTTTCCTTTCATGTTCGGGATATATCCCTATACCTATGTTACGGAAAAACAGCGCGCAGCAATGAAAAATGCTGACGCGAATTATGTTTCCATGTCAGTTTATGAAATCACGTTCTCCTGTGTAAAAAATCTGCTGGGTAACCATATATGATTGCGGATGAGATTTTTTGTGTTGTGGCGATAAAAAGCAGAAGAACGGAAAAAGGGCTGTGTTTTATTGCAAAACGAGAGAGTACAGGCGAGAGCGATGCTTTTGCCTGTACTCTTTTTGGCGCTTTAGCATGAAAAAACCCCCAGTTCTACCGGGGGGGGTAAAAAACATTGTAAATGAAAACCTCCGTTTTAAAATAAGCGAACAGCAACCAAATTGCTAAAAAACGGAGGTTTTTATCAATTGAAATATATTTGCTTAATGGCATTCAAGCAGATCGGAGAGAACCCACGTTTTTTGCCCGCGGAATTTTCGGTGTATATTTAATAAAGACAGAAAGCGTTCCGCCGAATAGTTTACGACCAAATCGAGGGGGAAGTCCGTTTCGGCAATCAATTTTTCCGCGAAAGTAAACACGCCCACGTGCGCCGCGCCGTGGCTGTCGGATCCCATGGTCACGGGAACGCCCGCCTTTTTGCACAGGGCCAGCAATTTTGCGTCGCGCGCGCGGGCGTCGCCGCGGTATCCTCCGGGGGTGAGCGAAGCCTCGTTCATTTCGATCGCCGTTCCGTATTCCGCGCATATCTGAACGAGGTCGTTCAGCAATAACGGATATTTTTCATCGTCGGGGTGGCCTACGATATCTACCTTCCCCATTCGGATCGCTGCGATCAGCGCGGCGGTGTTTTCTTCCGCGGTGTTCGGTTTGAAACAAACGGGATGCTGGCTTGCGATAACGATATCCATTTGACAGAGCGCTGCATCGGATAGGCCGAGCTCGCCGTTTGTGTCCATAACGTCTGCCTCCGTGCCGTAAAGAAGGCGCACTCCGTACCTCTTTTTCTCAAAATTTTTCAGCCCTAAAAAATAGCTTTCCTTGGCGGATTCCGGTATGGAGGGGGAATGGTCGGTAACGGCGAGTATTTGCAGCTCCCTTTGTTTTGCCGTCCTTGCAAGGTCGGTTACCGTATCGGTTGTCCAATGCCCGCTTGCAATGGTATGCGTATGTGTATCGATAATGGGTCTCATGTTTTGATTATATACCCAATCGCTGAAAAAAACAACGATTTTAAACGCTTCGGCAAAAACTTTTTCAAATTGTCGAAAAAGGGAACAATAAACATAAAAACAGATAACCGAAAGAGGTTTGCTTCCGAAAATGCGGTGGTTTTTCGGATAAACCACACAATACAACAAAAACTTAACAAAAAGCCACAAAAAATACTTTCATACTATTGACAAGAGAAAAAATGTCGGGTATAATAAAATACGAATAAGAGAAAAGGGAGAGTTTTATATGCCAAAGTATTATTCGGAAGTCATCGCAATGAAAGACAGGATCGGACGGCTGAAAGACAATCTTTTTAAAAAAATGCCGGAGATAGAGTCTGCGCGCGCAAGGCTGATTACGGAATCATATAAAATGACGGAAGGCGAGCCGATCGTAACGCGCAGGGCGAAGGCGTTCCTGCATATCCTTCAAAATATTCCCATCGTTATCCGCGACGAGGAGCTGATCGTGGGCAGCACCACGCTCGCGCCGCGCGGCTGCCAAACGTATCCCGAATTTTCCTACGAATGGTTAGAGGCGGAGTTTGACACGGTTGCCACGCGCAAGGCGGATCCTTTTTACATATCGGAAGATGCAAAAAAGGAGATCGCGGAGGCGGATAAATATTGGAAAGGAAAGACGACGAGCGAACTTGCCACCGCCTATATGGCGCCCGAAGCGATCCGCGCGATCGACCATAATATCTTTACGCCGGGCAACTATTTTTACAACGGCGTAGGGCACGTTACCGTGCACTATGATTGGGTGCTTGCCGTCGGCTTCAAGGGCATCGCCGCCAAAGCGAAAAAGGCTTTGGATGCGTTGAATTTCGGTGATGCCGAATATGCGCGCCGCTCGCACTTTTTGAACGCCGTTATTATGAGCTGCGAGGCTGCCGTTATTTATGCGAAGCGCTATGCGGCGCTTGCGCGGGAAATGGCTGCCAAAGAGGCAAACTCGCAGCGCAAAACCGAACTTCTCCGCATTGCGGATAACTGCGAAAATGTTCCCGAAAACGGTGCGCGTGATTTCTGGGAGGCCTGCCAATCCTTCTGGTTTGTACAGCAGCTGCTGCAAATCGAATCGAGCGGCCATTCCATTTCGCCGGGCAGGTTCGATCAGTATATGTATCCTTATTATAGTAAGGATATCGAGAGCGGCAAGATCACGCGCGAGTTCGCGCAGGAACTTATCGATTGTATTTGGATCAAGCTCAACGACTTGAACAAGTGCCGCGACGCGGCGAGTGCGGAAGGCTTTGCCGGATACAGCTTGTTCCAAAATTTGATCGTCGGCGGGCAAAACGCGGAGGGCATAGATGTAACGAACGATCTGTCGTTCATGTGCATCACCGCCTCCTTGCACGTACAGTTGCCGCAGCCGTCGCTGTCCATCCGCGTGTGGAACAACAGCCCGCACGATCTTTTGATCCATGCGGCGACGCTCACGCGTACCGGCGTAGGTTTGCCTGCCTATTACAATGACGAGGTGATCATTCCCTCGCTCATGAGCAGGGGGCTGACCTTGCAGGACGCGCGCGAATACAATATCATCGGCTGCGTCGAGCCGCAAAAAGCGGGCAAAACGGAGGGTTGGCACGATGCGGCGTTCTTCAATATGTGCCGCCCGCTTGAACTCGTCTTTTCGGACGGCATGGATAAGGGCGAATTGGTCGGCGTGCACACCGGCGACGTGACCTCCTTCAAAACATTTGACGAGTTCTATGACGCTTATAAAACACAGATGAATTACGCGATCTCGCTGCTCGTCAATGCGGATAACGCGATCGATGTTGCGCATGCTACGCTTTGCCCGCTCCCGTTCCTTTCGGGAATGATCGAAGATTGTATCGGCCGCGGCAAGTCTGTGCAGGAAGGCGGCGCGATCTATAACTTTACCGGCCCGCAGGGCTTCGGCATCGCCAATATGGCAGATTCGCTCTACGCGATCAAGACGCTCGTCTTCGACAAAAAGGAAGTTACCCTCGCGGAATACAAACAGGCGTTGGAAGACAATTACGGCAAAGGGCTGGATGCGGAAAAAACACAGAAAGTCGTTGCGGAGGTCGTCAAGGAACTGTCCGCCGCCGGCAAAAAGATTTCTGAAAGCGAGATCGCCGCGGCTGTCGGTTCGCTCGTGAAAGGGTCGGAAAAATACGATAAACTGTTGGAGAAGATCGAATCCGTTCCGAAATACGGCAACGATATCCCCGAAGTGGATGCGTTCGCGCGCGATGTGGAGTACACGTACGCAAAGCCGCTGGAAACGTACAAAAACCCGCGCGGCGGTATGTTCCAGGCGGGTATGTATCCCGTTTCCGCAAACGTTCCTTTGGGCGCGCAGACGGGGGCAACACCCGATGGCAGGCTGGCCGGAAAGCCGGTGGCGGACGGCGTTTCGCCTTCTGCGGGCAAAGACGTGCACGGCCCGACCGCCGCGGCGAACTCCGTTTCCAAACTCGATCATTTTATTGCTTCGAACGGAACGCTGTTCAATCAAAAATTCCATCCTTCCGCATTGAGCGGCAGGCAGGGGCTTGAAAACTTTGTGGCGCTCATCCGCTCCTATTTCGATCAGAAGGGCAGCCATATGCAGTTCAACGTCGTTTCCCGCGAAACACTTTTGGACGCGCAGAAATATCCGGAAAAATATAAACATCTCGTTGTCCGTGTGGCGGGATACAGCGCATTCTTCACAACACTGTCCAGAAGTTTGCAGGACGATATCATCAACCGCACGGAGCAGGGTATGTAATCATGGCGGAAAATTATTTGGATACGAAGGGCAGAATTTTTGATATTCAGAGATTCTCCATTCACGACGGAAAGGGGATACGCACCATTGTCTTTTTGAAGGGCTGTGTATTGCGCTGCAAGTGGTGTTGCAATCCTGAGTCGCAGGAATATAAAATCCAGACGATGATCGTGCAGGGCAAGCCGAAGACGATCGGGGAAGATATTACCGTGCGCGACGTTTTGGAGATCGTGGAAAAGGACAGACCCTATTACAGGAGGAGCGGCGGCGGGCTCACGCTTTCGGGCGGAGAAAGCCTCTGCCAACCCGATTTTTGCGAGGCGCTTTTGCGCGGGGCAAAAGAAAAAGGTCTCCGTACGGCGATGGAGAGTATGGCGTGCGCGGAGTATTCGGTCATTGAACGCATCTTGCCGTATCTCGACGAATATTTGATGGATATAAAGCATACCGACCCGTTGAAGCATAAAGAGTTTACGGGCAGAAGCAACGAACTGATGCTGGAAAATGCAAAAAAAGTTGCGGCGAGCGGAATGACGGAACTGATCATCCGCGTGCCGGTGATCCCTACGTTTAACGCGACGGCAGAGGAAATCGAGAGCATAGCCCGCTTTGCAGCGTCGCTGCCCGGCGTGAAAAAGATGCATTTGCTCCCGTACCATCGGTTGGGGCAGGACAAATACGAAGGGCTCGGTCGTGATTACGAAATGAAGCATATCGTACCCCCGACAAACGAGGAAATGAACAAATTGCTCGCGGCGGCAAAGGCGGCGTCCGGTTTGGATTGCCAGATAGGAGGATGATATGAACATGAACGATTTGATCAGCGACAAGAGCGGGAAAATGCGCATCGTGCAGGAACTTGTTCCCGGCAAGCAGATCACGTTGGCGCATATCATTGCAAATCCCGACAAGGTTCTCTATCAAAAACTCGGTTTAAATCCCGCCGTGGATTACAGCCAATCCGCCATCGGCATCGTAACGGTCAGCCCCGCGGAAACGGCGATCATTCTCGGCGATATTTCCATCAAATCATCGGGCGTGGAGCTCGGATTTGTCGATCGTTTCAGCGGTACGTTGATCGTGACGGGAACGGTTTCCCAAGTGGAGGCGGCGCTCGATGCGCTCATCAAATACAGTTCCGAAGTGCTCGGTGTAACTTGCTGCGCTATCACCAAAACGTAAAGCTATGCGAAAGATAGTGCTTATGGGGCGGAGCGGCGCAGGTAAAACGACGCTCACGCAGGCCCTGCGAGGCGAAAAGATAACCTACCACAAAACGCAGTATGTAAACTTTCAGGGCGCATTGATCGATACGCCGGGCGAATATGTGGAAACGAAGCGGCTGGGCTATGCGCTCGCCCTGTATGCCTATGAGGCGGACGTGGTGGGGCTGCTCCTGTCCGCGACGGAACCCTTTTCGCTGTATCCTCCGAACGTGACGTGCATGGTCAACCGCGAGATGGTGGGCATCGTTACGAAGACGGATGACCCTTCGGGCGATCCGCAGAGGGCGGCCGCATGGCTGAAACTTGCGGGGTGCGGAAAGATATTTTTTGTTTCTTCCGTGTCGGGCGAAGGGATTGCCGACATATTTGAGTATCTGCGGGAGCCGAATGACGTGCTTCCGTGGGACAAAACCAAACAAAAACAACAAAAACAACAAAATCAAAGCGAATTGCAAAAAAATATTTGATTAAAGTGTTGACTTTTGTGGTTTTATGTTATATAATAAACTTGAAAAATAAATCATGTAAACAGGAGTGTCAAAATGGTTAACGAGTACGAGATCAAAAAAGAGATCTGCGATATCGGTAAGCGCATTTACAACCGCGGTATGGTCGCTTCGAATGACGGCAACATATCCGTAAAGCTGAACGATCATGAATTTCTCTGCACCCCGACGGGCGTCAGCAAGGGATTTATGACGCCTGAATTCATCTGCAAGGTTGACGAGAACGGAAACGTTTTGCAGGCGAACAAAGGGTTTAAGCCTTCTTCCGAAATCAAGATGCATATGCGCGTCTATAAAGAAAGGCCGGACGTTAATTCGGTTGTGCACGCACACCCGATGTACGCTACGTCTTTCGCGATCGCGGGTATTCCGCTCACGCAGCCCATTATGCCTGAGGCAGTGATCGCGCTCGGCTGCGTTCCCATCGCTGAATACGGCACGCCCTCCACGAACGAAATCCCGGACGCCGTTTCGAAATATTTGCAGCATTTTGACGCGGTGCTGTTGGCGAACCACGGCGCGCTCGCTTATTCCGATTCTTTGCTGAACGCATACCATAAGATGGAATCGGTGGAATTCTATGCGCAGCTTTTGTTCCTGTCCAAACAGCTCGGCGGCCCGAAGGAACTGTCCAAAGAGCAGGTCGAAAGGCTGTATGAGATCCGCCGCCAATTTGGAATGAAGGGGAAACACCCCGCAGACCTTTGCCCGAACGCGAAAGAAGGCAAGCCCAGCTGCCATTCTTGCGGCGGTTGCGCTTCCTCCAAGAGCGGCAGCGAGGCCGATTTGGTTTCGGAGATCACCAAAAAGGTCATGAAGGAACTCGGTCTTTAATATGGACGAGCGGGAAATAGCGGCGGCAGTCGAAAAAATCGTCCGCGGCTTGAAGCCCGAACGGGAACACATCTGCAAGTGCGGCGCCCATAAGCTGACTTTGGAAAAGGCAAAAAGGCTGTGCGAAGACGTAGAGGCCCGTGCGAAAGAGATGGGGGTAAAAGCCGTCGTCGCGGTGGCGGACAGCGGCGGGAATCCGATCGCCGTACAGTCGATGGACGGTGCGTATCTTGCGAGTTGGGATATAGCGCTGCAAAAATCGTATACGGTCGTCGCCTTAAAAATGTCTACGAAAGAGCTCGCCGCGCTTGCTGCGCCGGGTGCTCTCTTGTACGGCATACAGTTCACCAATCAGGGCAAAATCGTTATTTTCGGCGGCGGAGAGCCGCTGACGGCCGGCGGAAAGATCGTCGGTGGTTTGGGCGTGAGTGGCGGTACAGCCGAACAGGATACCGCGCTCGCAGCTTACGGCAGAGATAGATTTAAGGAGATGACGGAATGTTGAATGAACAAGCGGTTCAAGACATTGTCAAAGAAGTCGTCGCGAAACTGAATCTCGGCACGGATACAGAAACGGGGATGGGTATTTTCACCGATATGAATGAGGCGATCGCCGCGGCGAAAAAGGCGCAGGCGATCCTTCACAGAATGTCGATGGATCAAAGAGAAAAGATCATTTCTGCAATCCGTAAAAAAACTTTGGAGAATGCCGAAACGCTGGCGCGCATGGGCGTCGACGAAACGGGCATGGGCAATGTCGGGCATAAAATATTAAAACATCGCCTTGTTGCGGAAAAAACTCCGGGAACGGAAGATATTACCACAACGGCTTGGTCGGGCGACCGCGGGCTTACGCTCGTGGAGATGGGGCCTTTCGGCGTGATCGGTGCGATCACTCCCTGTACAAATCCGAGCGAAACAATTATTTGCAACAGCATCGGTATGATCGCCGGGGGCAATACAGTCGTATTCAACGCGCACCCCGCGGCGATCAAGACTTCAAATTATGCGGTCAGGATGATCAACGAGGCCTGTGTCGAAGCGGGCGGCCCGGAAAACGTGGCTTGTTCCCTTGTAAAGCCCACGATGGAATCGAGCGCGATCATGATGAAGCACAAAGATATTCAGCTGATCGCGGCAACGGGCGGCCCCGGAGTCGTAACGGCTGTGCTCTCCTCCGGAAAGCGCGGTATCGGCGCAGGGGCAGGCAATCCTCCCGCACTCGTTGACGAAACGGCAGATATCCGTAAAGCAGCGGAAGATATCGTAAACGGATGCACTTTTGACAACAATCTTCCTTGCATAGCGGAAAAAGAAGTCGTCGCGGTCGATTCGGTCGTTGACGAACTCATGAATTACATGATCACCGAGCAAGGCTGTTACCTTGCAAGCAAAGAAGAACAAGACAAATTGGTCGCAACGGTGCTTACGCCGAAGGGGCTGAACCGCAAATGCGTCGGGCGGAGCGCGAAAGTGCTTCTCGGCATGATCGGCGTAGAGGTTCCCGACAGTATCCGTTGTATCATATTCGAGGGCGAAAAGGAGCATCCGCTCATCGCTACGGAGCTGATGATGCCCATTTTGGGTATCGTCCGCGCAAAAGATTTTGACGACGCGGTGGAAAAGGCTGTTTGGCTGGAACACGGAAATCGTCATTCGGCGCACATCCACTCCAAAAACGTGGATAATATTACGAAATACGCAAAAGCGATCGATACCGCGATCCTCGTGAAAAACGCGCCTTCGTACGCAGCGCTCGGCTTCGGAGGGGAAGGGTTCTGCACGTTCACTATAGCGAGCAGAACGGGCGAAGGGCTTACTTCCGCTTCAACCTTCACAAAGCGCCGCAGATGCGTTATGAGCGACAGTTTGTGTATTCGCTGAATTTAAGGAGACGAACATGGATATAAACAACAAAAATATCGAAGACATCGTTCGCAAAGTGCTCGAAGGCATGACGGGCGGGGCAAAAACTCCTGCCCCGGCTGCGGCATCCGCATCGAGCTCGGCGCTTCCCAAAACGGCGCGCGTCGCCATGTTGGTGGAAAAAGAAAAATATGAAATCAAGGAGTATCCGCTTCCCGAAGTAGGCGACAACGATATCCTCGTCAAAGTCGAAGGGTGCGGTATCTGCGGAACGGACGCGCACGAGTTCAAGCGCGATCCTTTCAATCTCATCCCGCTCGTTCTCGGACACGAGGGCACGGGCGAGATCGTGAAAATGGGCAAGAATGTCAAAAAGGACAGTGCAGGCAAGGATCTGCATATCGGGGATAAAGTCGTCACTTGCATGATCTTCAAGGACAATCCCGATATCACGATGTTCGATCTCAACAAGCAGAACGTCGGCGGCGCAGACGTGTACGGGCTCCTTCCCGATGATAATATCCATTTTAACGGTTGGTTTTCCGATTATCTGTTCGTTCGCGGCGGCAGTACGATTTTTAACGTCAGCGATCTTGACTTGAATTCGAGAATCTTGATCGAGCCCTGCGCCGTTTTGGTGCATGCGGTGGAGCGCGCAAAAACGACGGGGATCCTCCGTTTTAACAGCCGCGTCGTCGTACAGGGCTGCGGGCCGATCGGCCTGATCTGCATCGCCGTTTTGCGCACGATGGGCGTCGAGCATATCACCGCAGTAGACGGAGAGGAAAAACGTCTCGCGTTTGCCAAGGAAATGGGCGCAGATAAAACGGTCAACTTTAAGGAATACAAGGGCATTGAAAACCTTGCCAAAGCGGTGGAAGATACATTCGATGGTCACCTTGCCGACTTTGCTTTCCAATGCACCGGTTCGCCTGTGGCGCATTCGAATATTTATAAATTCATCCGCAACGGCGGCGGGCTGTGCGAGCTTGGTTTCTTTATCAACGGCGGCGACGCCACGATCAATCCCCACTTCGATATCTGCGCGAAAGAGATCACGACGGTCGGTTCCTGGGTATATACCCTCCGCGATTATGCGACGACGTTCGATTTCCTTAAACGAGCAAAGGGCATCGGGCTTCCGATGGATAAGCTGATCACGCATACTTTCCCGCTCGAAGAGATCAACGAAGCGCACAGAACAAATTTGCGCATGGAAGGATTGAAGATCGCTATCATCAATAAATAACGAACAGGTATATTATGGCAAAAGCAGTCGGAATCATCGAAGTTTTTGGTTTGGCTTGCGCATTTGTAGCGGCAGACGCCGGTTGCAAAGCGGCGGATGTAGTCGTCGAAAATTTTGATAAAAATAAACCCGGGAACGCGGATGCGTTGCCCGTACCGCTGATCGTGTGCATCAAATTCCGGGGCGATGTTTCCGCTGTGGAAGCAGCGATCGAAGCGGCGGCCGCGGCGGCGGAAAAGATTTCGGGCGTTGTCAGCAGACACGTTATCGCTAACCCCGAAGGCGGTACGCAGCAAATGTTGAAACTCAACGCATTTGATAAAAATTAATTAAGATTTAACGGATAATTTTTAGGAGGATATATAGTATGGCTAAGGAAGCATTGGGCATGATCGAAACCAGAGGCCTGGTTGCTGCAATCGAAGCGGCGGATGCCATGGTAAAGGCGGCCGAAGTTACGCTGATCGGTACCGAAAAGATCGGCAGCGGGTTGGTGAGCGTCATGGTCCGCGGCGATGTCGGTGCGGTAAACGCGGCGGTTGATGCCGGCGCGGCGAATGCATCCAAACTCGGTGAGTTGGTTGCGAAGCACGTTATTCCCCGCCCTCATGCAGACGTCGAAAAGATACTCCCTAAACTGTAATTTTGGGGTTAGCCGGAGGACACAATGGAAAAATCACTCGGTTTTATCGAAATATCCGGCGTAACCGCGGCGATGGATGCGCTCGACATTATGTGTAAAACGGCAAATGTCGAACTTGTTACTTGGGAAAGGAAACTCGGAGGCAGGCTGGTAACGCTCATAGTGAGAGGTTCGATATCGGCGGTCACCGAAGCTGTCGAGGCGGCAGCCGCAAATGCGATCAAAAAGCCGGTCGCTAAGGCAGTGATAGCAAATCCGCACCCCGAAACGGAACGGCTCGTAAAACTTTCCGCTTCGCGCCTTGAAAAAAGGAACGGAAAAGAAGTGCCGATGGTGCACGATACCTGATACAACGGTAGTTCGGGCAAATAGCCCAAAATACAAAATAAATTCTGTTAAATATCTCTTAAAGGAGGAGAAAAAAATGTCTTTGGAAGCATTGGGAATGATCGAAACGAGAGGTTTGGTTGCCGCTATCGAGGCTGCCGATGCCATGCTTAAAGCTGCGAACGTTTCTCTGATCGGCACCGAAAAGATCGGTAGCGGGTTGGTGAGCGTCATGGTCCGCGGCGACGTCGGCGCGGTAAACGCGGCGGTAGAGGCCGGTGCTGCGAACGCATCCAAGCTCGGTGAGTTGGTTGCGAAGCACGTCATTCCTCGCCCTCATTCCGATGTCGAGAAGATCCTTCCCACCCTCAACAAGTAAGCAGGGAAAAGGATTTTTGAATGAAGCGGAGCGGTTTCACCCCGCCAAACAGGCGGGGTGATGCGAACCGTTCAAAAGTATCTTTAAAGGTTGAAAATTTCCGTTGATTTCGGCGGGAAAGATTTTTTGTACACTTTTTTCGGCTTTCGTTTTTAGAGCGCAGAGCCGAGGCGTATTCACGCGCCGTCAGGGTTGGATTTATGATTGAAGAAAAGACGATCGAATTGATAACGAAACTTGCCTTAAAAGCCTTAGAGGAGCAGCAAGAATCCGGCAAAGGTTTTATGGTGCCTGTCGGCGTATCGGCAAGGCACGTGCATCTCACGCAGGAACACGTAGAAACGCTGTTCGGGCCGGGGCATACCCTGCATAAAAAGAAAGAGTTGATGGGCGGGCAGTTTGCCGCGGAAGAATGTGTAACGATCGTGGGGCTGAAACTCCGCGCGATCGAAAACGTGCGTGTTTTGGGCCCTTGCAGAGGAAAGTCTCAGGTAGAAATATCTGCGACCGACGCATTGAAACTGGGCGTAAAGGCGCCGATCCGCGAATCGGGCAATATCGCGGGCAGCGCGCCGATCGCTTTGGTCGGGCCGAAGGGCGCTCTCTATTTGAAAGAGGGTTGTATTATAGCCAAGCGCCATATACATATGTCCCCGAAAGATGCAGAGGCAGCCGGCGTAAAAGACGGCGACGTCGTTTCCGTGCGGGCTGACAATGAGCGCGGCACCGTTTTCAATCATGTGCAGATCCGTGTAAACGATAGCTTTACGCTGGAAATGCATATCGATACGGACGAGGCGAACGCGGCAAAGATTTCGACGGGTATGACTGTCAGGATCATTTAAGCGAGGTGACGTCGTATGATTATCGGAAAGGTTATCGGCAGCGTAGTTTCGACGCGGAAATGTGAAAATCTGGTCGGGAATAAATTTATGATCGTCGAGCCGATCCCCAGCTTAAAAGTATCGCACAGGATCGTGGCGATCGATAAGATCGGTGCGGGCATCGGTGAATTCGTATTGGTGGCACAGGGCAGCGCGGCCCGTATCGGGTGCGGCATGGATACTGCTCCCGTAGATGCGGCAATCGTAGGAATATTGGACGAAGGACAAAATTTGGAGTAACGGCTGTTTATGGATATGAAAGAGCTGGCCGACTTATTGCAAAAGAACGGTGTGGTCGGTGCCGGCGGCGCAGGATTTCCTACATATGCAAAATTGGATAAACGCGCCGAAACGATTATTATGAACTGTGCGGAGTGCGAGCCTTTGCTCAAGCTGCACCGCCAATTATTGGAAAAGCACGCAGATGAAATCGTCAGTGTTTTTCACCTGATCATGGAAACGGTGGGCGCGAAAGAGGCGATCATCGGCATTAAAAAAGCATATAAAAAGACCGTAGAGGCGCTCAAAGGGGTAATCCCGCAGTATCCGGGAGTAAAACTCGGATTGTTGGACGAAGTATATCCCGCAGGCGACGAGGTCGTTTTGATATATGAGGTAACGGGTAAGGTCGTCCGTCCGGGCGGGCTTCCCATCGAGAGCGGGGTTATCGTCTTTAACGTCGAAACGCTCTACAATCTCTATCGCGCATTGCACAAGCAGGAGCCGGTAGTCGACAAGCTCGTCAGCGTTGTTGCGGAAGTCAATTCTCCCGTAACCGTACGTATGCCGATCGGGGCAACGGTTGAGGAAGCGGTCGCTTTGGCCGGCGGCGCACGAATCAAAAATCCCGTCTATTTTGTGGGCGGGCCGATGATGGGCAATATCATGCCCGGAACGGCTCCTATCACGAAAACGACGAATGCGATTCTCGTGTTGCCGGAAAATCACTATTTGGTGCAGCGCAAGCGTGCGAATACGGAGGTCATGCTCAAACGTGCGGCGGCGAGCTGCTGCCAATGCAGTATGTGCACCGATCTCTGCCCGCGCCATTTGTTGGGGCATCCCATTCAGCCGCATCTGTTCATGCGTGCGGCAACGTGCAAGGATGTGCAGGATCCCAACATTTTCCTCGATACGTTTTTCTGCTGTTCGTGCGGGCTTTGCGAGCTGTATTCCTGCTTCCAAGGACTTTCGCCGCGCACGCTGATGGCAGAATATAAGAACGGTTTGCGGGCTGCGGGGGTGAAAGCTCCGCAGGTGCAGGCCGCGCCCGTTTCTCCGGCAAGAGAATTGCGCAAAGCACCCATGAAACGGCTGATGGCGAGACTCGATCTCGCGAAATACGATGTTTCGGCGCCGTTAAAGGATGAGTGTGTTTCCGTAGACAGTGTGAAAATTCCTCTGCGTCAGCACATCGGCGCGCCCGCCGTCGCCGCGGTCAAACCGGGCGATATGGTAGAACGCGGGCAGGTTATTGCCAATCCTGCAAGCGGGTTGAGCGTGGCGATCCATGCTTCTATTTCAGGGCGCGTACGTGCAGCAGACGCAAATTATATTACGATCGATAAGGCAGAGAGGTAAGCTATGAGCAGAGCAATCGGAATGGCGGAATTTAAAACGGTATCCGCGGGCATGACAGCGGCTGATGCAATGGTCAAAACCGCAGACGTGGATATTATCGAGGCAGAAACGGTCTGCCCCGGCAAATACATAGTCATCATTACGGGAGAACTTTCTGCGGTGAATGCCTCTGTCGAGGCCGCGAAAACGATGCATTCGATGCACCTTATCGACAGTTTCGTCCTCGGCAATCCCGCTGACGAAATTTTCCCTGCGATTTACGGCGCTTCTAAAGTCGAAATCGTCAATTCATTGGGCATTATCGAAACGTACGACGCGGCGGCGATCATCGTTGCGGCGGATCAGGCGGCGAAAACGGCGGAAGTTTCCTTAATTGAAATCAGGCTTGCGCGCGGCATGTGCGGCAAGAGCTATCTCCTGATCACGGGAGAAGTAGCCGCAGTGGAAGCGGCGATTTCCCGCGCACAAAAGGCGGTTGAACCGCGAGGTATGTTCCTGGATAGCTCCGTGATCGCACGGCCCGACAAAAAACTGATAGACCAGATATTATAATTATGTATCAGGTTCGGGGCAGAATATGCTCCGGACCTTTTGTGCTTTTGCCTGCCGAAGAGGAATAAAGGCTGAAAGGGGAAGGATTGAATGTTCGCAATAGAGAGAAGAAACGCTATTTTGGCTACGTTGAAGGAAGAAAAACACGTCGTAGTCAGTGAACTCGCCAAATTGTTCGATGTTTCGGAAGAAACCATCCGCCGCGATCTCGACAAGCTGGAAAAAGAAGGGTACGTCGTAAAAACATACGGCGGTGCCGTCATCAGTGAAGGCGCGGCGATCGAGCTGCCGTACGTGGTTCGGAAAAAGGCAAACGTGGAGGCAAAGCAGAAAATTGCCGACCTCGCCGCCGAACTGATCATGGACGGAGACACACTGATCTTGGATGCCAGCTCGACGGCGCTCTTTATCGCGCAAAAGATCAAAACGAAAAAGGATATCACCCTTTTGACGAATTCGCTGGAAGTTTTGATGGAGCTGTCCGATGTAACGGGATGGAAAATATTGTCCACAGGCGGTTCCTTAAAGGAGCGTTCCAGCGCATTGATCGGCAGCCAGGCGGAGGAATGCCTCGAACGCTTTCATGTGGATAAGGCGTTCATATCCTGTAAAGGAGTGGATGCGGAGCATGGATTTTCGGATAGCAGCGATGCGCATGCGGCGGTCAAGCGCAAGATGATCGCGGCGGCGTCGCAGGTATTCTTCGCCGTGGATTCCTCTAAATTCGGGAAATTATCCTTTACCTCGATCAGCGGTTTTTCCGGCGTCGATGCGGTCATAACGGAACGTTGCCCGAACGAAGAATGGAATCGGATTTTTATTGCGAACGATATCGAATGTCTTTATCCGCGGGGGGAACAAAAATGACTGATACGCGCGTTATCTGTTTTGCGAACAACAAAGGCGGCAGCGGAAAATCGACAACCTGTTCCAACGTAGGATATTTCATGGCGTCGGAGGGCAAAAAAATTTTGCTGATCGACGGGGATATGCAGTTGAATCTGTCCCTCGCTTATTTTGATGAAGAAAAGGTCCTCTCGATCGCGGCTGGTGAAAAAAATTTGTACAATGCCATCAAAAAGCAGGACGATCTCACCGATTACGTGTTGCCGACGGGCTATGAGAATTTGGATATCGTTCCTTCTTCTACGTTGATGAGTTCCATCGAATTTGAGCTTTTTTCTAAGTGGCAGAGGGAATATGTGCTGAAAAAGTGCCTGCAAAAGGTAAAAGAGTCCGGCAAATACGATTTCATATTGATCGATTCGCCGCCCACGCTCGGCGGTTGGGTGATGAATATTTTGGCGGCGTCGGATTACCTTATCGTTCCGGTAGAAGCGAGCCCGTGGGGGCTGTTCGGTCTTTCCAATCTGTTTGAATTTTTGTCGGAGGCAAAAGGGGTTTCTCCCGATTTGAAAATCGCGGGGATCGCGGTCACAAAGGTGGACGGCAGAAAAAATTATTTCAAACAGACGATGGAAACGTTAAAGGAACTTCCCGCGCATGTATTCGGTACGCAGATCCATCTCGACAGCAATATCGAATGGGCGCAGGATAACAGTAAACCGGTCGGAAAGTATAAGAGAAGTTCGAGAAGCAGTAAAGAATATTATGAGCTTACCAAGGAGGTAATGGAAGTATGCCGATAGGAAACGCGAGCATTAAACGCGCCACAGGGGCAATTGCGAAGACGGGCGAAAAAGCTCCGAAAAATGTATTTCGGGCGGATGCGGCCCTTTCCGAAATCGAAATAGAAAAAATCAAAGGCGGTGCCGAGGGCGTTGCTCCCGCAGAGTTGGTCAAATCCGTCAAAAAATATGGGGTTTTGCACCCTGTTTTCGTGCTTGCCGAAAAGGATTCATTCCTGTTGATATCAGGAAAAGCCCGTTTGCAGGCGGCAAAGGAAGCGGGCCTTGCGGCAATAAAAGCAGTCGTTCTCACGTTGGAAGGGAGCGGGGCGCAAGCGGCAAAAAAGGATGTTGCGATGCGCTGTCCTCAGCCGGAGTTGTCGGAAGAGATTGCAGTTGCGTCTGCCTCCTCCGAAAAACTTTCGGATATTCATGAAGAAAAGTTCAACGCGATCCGCAGTATCGGGAGCGATTTGCCTGATTATTTACTGTAAAAATTTTGGTGACTTGCTATGAAAAGTTTTGACATTAAGACAAAAATTTATTTCGGGGACAACGCGATAGACCGCGTGCGCGATATTCCGTATAAACGCATCTTGATCATCACGGATAAGTTTTTTTCGGGGAGCGACCTTTTGCGCCTTGTTACGCAGCCGCTCAGCGAAACGGGCAAGGAATTTCGTGTATTTAACGATGTCGTTCCCGATCCGCCCATCGAAAAAATCGTCGGCGGGGTAAAAGTAGTGCTCGAATACGATCCTGACTGCCTGATCGCTGTCGGGGGAGGCTCGGTCATCGATTCCGCAAAGGCGATCCGCGAATTTGCGGTGAAGATGAACGAAAAGGAGAAAATCGCCCTGATCGCGATTCCGACGACGAGCGGAACGGGTTCAGAGGTGACTGCGTTTTCCGTTATCACCGATTCGGTCCATCACATCAAATATCCGCTCGTATCGGACAGCATGCTGCCCGAAGAGGCGATTTTGGACGAAGAATTTGTAAAGAGCGTTCCGCCGAACGTTACGGCGGATACGGGAATGGACGTGCTTACGCATGCCGTCGAGGCATATACGAGTATCAACAACAACGAATTTTCGGCGGCGCTTGCGGAAAAGGCGATCGAAATTTGCGGTGCGTTCCTTCTCCGTGCCTATCTTGACGGAAACGATTGGCACGCCCGCCGCAAAATGCATGTGGCGTCCTGTTTGGCGGGGCTCGCATTTAATTCCGCTTCGCTCGGCTTGAATCACGGCATGGCGCACCAATTGGGCGCGAATTTCCATATTCCGCACGGCCGCGCGAACGCCATGCTCTTGCCGCATATCATAGAATTTAACAGCGGCATCAATATCCATTCCCGCAGCCAAAAAGAGTATCCGAAGCAGGTCGAAAAGTACGTTTCCATCGCAAGGCTTTTGGGGTTGCAGAACTTTAACACCATCACGACGGTGCGCGCCTTTGTCAACTGGGTGCAGTTCATGGATAAGGAAATGAATATTCCGCTCTCCATATCGCAAATGGGCAATATTTCGGAAATGGATTACCGTTCCAAAATTCCGGCGATGGCGGAAGCGGCGCTTGCCGACAGCTGTACGGCGACCAATCCGAAAGTTCCCACGAAAGCAGACGTCATGAGAATTTACGAGGATTTGTGGTAAAATAAAAACCGAAAAGGGGATCTATATGAAAATACTTGCTTTTGATTTCGGCGCTTCGAGCGGCCGTGCAATTATTGGTCATTTCGACGGCAAAAAGATAGAGCTGGAAGAAATCCATCGTTTTTTGAACGAGCCGGTAGAAGTTAACGGCGCGCTGTATTGGGATATCCTGCGCCTGTATCACGAACTGAAACAGGGAATTATCAAAGCGGATCAGGCAGGCGGCGTCGACTGCATGGGCATCGATACTTGGGGCGTCGATTTCGGCCTGCTCGGAAAGGACGGCCAGCTGCTTGCAAACCCGTTCCATTACCGCAGCTCGCATACGGAAAATGCCGTTGCGCTTTTGGAAGAAGTTCTGTCCAAAGACGAGCTCTTTGCCGAAACGGGGCTTGCTTTTCAAAAGTTTAATACGCTCTGCCAGCTTGTGGTGATGCAGAAAAACGATAATATCGCGTTGAAAAATGCGGAATGCGCGCTGTTTATCCCCGATTTGTTCGTCTATTTCCTGACGGGCAAAAAGACCTGCGAATTTTCCATTGCGAGCACTTCGCAGCTGATTTTGCCGGGGAAAAATGAATTCAGCAAAAAAGTATTTGAAGCGTACGGCCTCAAAAATCTTTTCCCCGCGATCATACCGTCGGGAACGATTGTCGGCAATGTAAGCAAAGAAGTTGCCGACGAACTCGATTTAAAACACGAGCTGAAAGTTATTTCTTCCTTGGGGCACGATACGGCGTCTGCTTATCTCGCCGTACCGAAAGAGGGGGAAAATTCTGCGTTCCTTTCCAGCGGCACATGGTCGCTTTTGGGCATGGAATTAGATAAGCCCATTCTTACAAAAGAGGCCCGCCTTGCCGGTTACACTAACGAAGGCGGCTTGGATAATTCCATCCGCTTCCTGAAAAATATCATGGGGCTTTGGATCATTCAGGAATGCAAGCGCACGTGGGATAAAGAGGGCAAAAAGATGTCTTTCGCGGAAATTGCGGAAGGGGCGGCAAAAGTGGAGCCCTGCAAGTTCCTTATCAATCCCGATGCCGACGAGTTCTATTCCCCCCACGATATGCCCGAAAAAATCGTCAATTTCTGCAAGAGAACGGGCGGAAATATTCCCGCAAACGAGTTTGAGATCGCGCGCTGCGTGTATGATTCGCTTGCCTTGGCGTATAAGCATAATATCCTTGCGCTGGAAAAACTTACGGGGCGCAAGATCGATGTATTGCACATCGTCGGCGGCGGAAGCAACAATATCATGCTGAACGAAGCGACGGCGGATGCGCTCGGTTTCCGCGTGACGGCAGGTCCTGGCGAGGGGACCGCTCTCGGAAATATCCTTTGCCAGCTCATCGCGCTCGGCAAGGTAAAAGACGCGAAAGAAGCGCGGCAGATCGTCCGCAATTCGACGGAGATCAAAGAATATTATCCGAAGAACGAACAAATTTACGCCGAAGCGTACGAACGTTTTTTGAAGTTATTATAATCGCAAGTGATTCGCTGAGGGGAACTGCAATATTGCCGTTTCCCTTACATTTTGCTGTAAGTTTCAGCGATGCGGAAAGGTGCAAAGTCGGCTTTAAACTTTCAATTTTCCGATCAAAACCTTTTACTTTTTTTAGTAAATAATATATAATATTGTATATAAACGCGCCAAAAATTTTATATGGAAATTGGCACAAATTTGCTTTGCATCGAATAAGATGCGATCCAATTTTAAAAATAAATCGATAGAGGTTAGTGTGTATGGCATGCGTCGATAAGAACAAAACGGGCGTGGAGAACAATTCTTTTCTCGAAAGGATCAAGCAGAAAGCTGCGGCGCTCGATAAGCGTATCGTGTTGTGCGAGGGAGAAGACAGCCGCGTGGTAAAGGCTGCCGCAGATGCGGTAAAACAGAAGATTGCGCGCATCGTTCTTTTGGGAAATCCTGAGCAAATCAAAAAGGAAAACCCGGATGTAGATCTTTCGGGCGTGGATATCATCGATCCCGCAACGAGCGAAAAGCGGGCGGAGTATGCGTCGCTCCTGTATAACTTACGCAAGGCGAAAGGAATGACGGAGGAAGAGGCCGAAAAACTTTCTTACGATAACACTTATTTCGGCGTGCTCATGCTCAAAGCGGGCAACGTCGACGGGTTGGTATCGGGCGCCTGCCATTCCACCGCGAATACATTGCGCCCCGGTTTGCAAATTGTGAAAGCGGCGCCCGGCGTTCCGCTTGTATCCAGCTATTTTCTCATGATCGCGCCCGCGTGCGGCAACCCGTATTGCGAAGACGGGGCATTCATCTATGCCGATTGCGGCTTGAATGAAAACCCGTCGAGCGAACAGCTTGCAGAGATCGCCGTAATTTCGGCTAAAACCGCGGAAAAGATCGCCGGTTTGGAGCCGCGGGTGGCGATGCTCTCCTTTTCGACGAAAGGAAGCGCCAAACATGCGGATATCGACAAGGTGACCGCCGCTTTGAAATTGGCGCAAGAAAAAGCGCCCGATCTTTTGATCGACGGAGAATTGCAGCTTGACGCGGCGATCGTGCCGTCCGTTGCAAAGTCCAAGGCGCCCGGTTCGAAAGTGGCGGGGCACGCGAACGTTTTGATTTTCCCCGATTTGGATGCCGGCAATATCGGCTATAAACTGACGGAGCGCCTCGGCGGTTTTCAGGCGGTCGGCCCCCTCTGCCAAGGTTTTGCGAAGCCCATCAACGATCTTTCGCGCGGTTGCAAGGCGGAAGACGTTGTCGCTGCCGTTGCGATTACTGCATTGCAGACGCAGCTGTAATGCGCGATAGTCAAAAATAAATTCATCGGGGAGGGAAATAAAAATGAAAATTTTGGTCGTGAATGCTGGGAGTTCTTCGCTTAAATATCAGCTTATCGACATGGATACGGAAAACGTGATCGCCAAGGGCGGCTGTGAGCGCATCGGGATCCGCGGGTCGTCTTTGAAACACAAGACGGCGAAGGGGGAAGTAGTTATCGAAAAGGATATGCCCAACCATAAAATTGCGATCCAGATGGTTCTCGACGCTTTGATTAACAAGGATTACGGTGCGATCCGTTCTATGAAAGAGATCGATGCGGTGGGGCACCGCCTCGTGCACAGCGCGGAAGATTTCAATCAATCGGTGCTTTTGACGGACGAAGTAATGGAAATTTGCCGCCGCAATGCGGAGCTGGCACCCTTGCACCAACCGGCAAATATTCTCGGCATTGAAGCATGCAAAGAGGTCATGCCCGATACGCCGATGGCGCTCGTTTTCGATACGGCTTTTCACTCCACAATGCCGCAGTATGCGTATATGTATGCGATCGACTACGACGATTATAAAAACTATAAAATTCGCCGCTATGGTTTCCACGGCACCAGCCATAAGTATGTTTCGCAGGAAGCGATCCGCTATCTTGGCAAAAAGGCGGAGGACACAAAAATTGTCACCTGCCACCTCGGCGGAGGGTCTTCGATCAGTGCAATTATGGGCGGAAAGAGCGTGGATACGAGCATGGGCTTTACGCCGCTCGCCGGCGTTCCGATGGGTACCCGTTCGGGCGATATCGATCCCGCGGTTTTGGAGTACCTCGCCGCAAAAAAGAATTATACCCTGCTCGATTGCAACGATTACCTCAATAAAAAATGCGGCGTTGCGGGGATCAGCGGTATTTCCAGCGATTTCCGCGATTTGACCAAAGCGGCCGACGAGGGGAACGAGCGCGCAAAACTCGCCATCGATATGTTCGTGTATGCCTGCAAAAAGTATATCGGCGCTTATGTTGCCGCGATGGACGGCATCGATTGCCTCGTGTTTACGGCGGGCATCGGTGAAAATACGTGGCAGGTGCGCCAAGGTTTATGCGCGGGGCTGAAATTTTTTAGTATCGCCATCGACGAAGAAAAGAACAAACAGAAGAACGACGGCGCGATCCACGATATTTCCGCAAAGGACAGCAGGGTAAAAGTTCTTGTTATTCCCACCAACGAGGAACTCGTCATCGCAAGGGAAACAAAGGAGCTTTTAGAGAATCGATAAAACAATAATAATTTTTCCTATACAAAAAAGGGACAGGTATATTAACCTGTCCCTTTTTTGTATGGCAAAATCTGCGGATAATTATATAGCAAACTAGTTAAAAATGAATAAAAAAGGCAAATAATTAAGCTATTCGACTTTGGTATCCGTTTATGGGTAGCAAGTGAGGCAGGTTGGCAATATTAAAGCGCACTTATGCGCCGCCAACAGTTATTAGCCCTATGTCCGAAAAAATAAGCATTGCATTATTGTTCTCAATTATTAAACTTTATGGTAACGATATCGATAGTATAGAAAAAAATAATTCATTTTAGGGAATATTTTTCTATATTTAGGGATATTTGCTACTATAAAAGGTTATCCGATTTTGCTATAATTATAAAAAAAGGGGGGGATATGTTGGCTACGAAGCGAATGGAAAGAAAAAAATATATTAGACATAGCGCAAAAAAATATTGGCCCATATATTTGTTGCTGATTCCGGTTGTGATTTGGTTTTTAATTTTTTGTTATTACCCGATGTATGGCATTTTGATTGCATTTAAAGATTATTCTCCGCGTTTAGGAATTATCGGTAGTCCATGGGGAGATAACAACGGATTGTATCATTTTATATGGCTGTTCAGCACAAATGGTTTTATGCGGGCTCTTAAAAACACGGTGGTTATAAGTTTCTTAAAAATCATTTTTTGTTTTCCTGTACCGATAATTCTTTCGTTATTTTTGAATGAGTTGCGTTTGCCAAAATTAAAAAAGACCATTCAAACAGCTATTTATCTTCCGTTTTTTATCTCATGGGTAGTCATCGGAGGGATCGTTTATGATATTTTAGCTGTCAATGGCGGAATTATTAATAATATTCGTTTGATGATAGGGCTGGATCGGATAAGCTATATCACTGAGCCTGAAAATTTCTATTTTATTCTGATTTTAACCGAAATTTGGAAAGGTGCCGGCTGGGGAACAGTAATTTATATTGCTGGCATCAGCGGAGTGGATCCCACGTTTTATGAAGTAGCGGCGATCGACGGCGCGGGAAGATTTAAATGTATGTGGTATATTACGTTGCCTTGTATTGCCCCCATTATCCTTACAATGTTTATTTTGCAGGTCGGAAATGTACTAAATGCAGGGTTTGATTCGATATTTAATTTATATAACGCATCTGTTTATGTCGTTGCGGATATTTTGGATACATACGCATATCGAATCGGTATTAGTGAAGGATTGGTGGAGCCGGCAACAGCATTAGGTTTATTCAAGGCAGTAATAAATTTTATATTACTGTTGATTTGCAACAAAATAGTTGTGATTATTTCCGGACATGGGTTGTATGATTGAGGAAATAAAATGAAAAAATCCATTAAAATTTTCGATATCATAAATATCTTTATTCTTTCGCTATTCGGGATCATTTGCGTATTTCCATTCGTGTATGAGATTCTCATTTCATTTTCAAGCAAAGTGGATTTTTATCAGAGTACGTTTATCGTATTGCCGAAACATTTCACTTTCGAAAATTATAAATTTATTTTTATACAGAATACGATTGGAAATGCATTGGGTATATCGCTGTTTGTTACGGTGGTCGGCGTCTGTTTTAATATGGTACTGACAATTATAGGCGCCTATGCTCTTTCCCGCACAGATATGTTTTTGGGCAGGGTGTTCTTTTTGTTTGTGCTGTTCACGATGTTTTTCGGCGGAGGCCTTATTCCGTTCTATATAGTCGTCCGGGATATCGGGTTAATGCAGAACAGTTTTGTCAGTGTGTTTTCAGTGATTATACCTTTTGGTATTAGCGGATTCAATATGATCATTCTTCGCAATTTTTTCCGTGCAGTTCCGGATGAAATCGTTGAATCCTGTCTGATGGATGGAGCTTCGCAAATCCGGATCATGTTGCAGTTTGTCGTTCCGTTGAGTAAAGCCGGTATCGCGACCATAGCACTTTTTTATGCCGTTGAGCGGTGGAACGATTGGTATTGGCCGATGTTATTCATTACTTCGCCGGATTATCAGCCGCTTTCGCTCGCGTTGCGCAATGCTTTGTCTTCCAACACTCCGGGCGATTCGGTGACGGGCGGAGTAGATGCAACCATAACATTTGCCGAAGGGCAGAATGCGGCGACGATTGTTATTGCAATATTGCCGATCGTTGCAGTTTATCCTTTTGTTCAGAAATATTTTGTACGGGGCGTTATGCTTGGCAGCGTCAAAGGTTAAAGGAGATTCATTATGAAAGTGAAAAAAGTTCTGAAATTTTTTGCGGTGATTCTCGGAATTGCCGTAGGGGTGTTTTCTTTGATCGGTTGCAGCAATGGGAGCAGTGAAACGGAAATTTCTCTGTTTAAATGGGATTTTGCTTCTTTGAATGCTGCGCGCAGGCAAAATACACCGATCTATGCAACGCTGAAAGAAAAAGCGCATGGGCTGGATTTAAAATCGATAACCTGTGGATACGGCGATTGGGAATCGACGATCAATAACCTCTATAATACACAAAATTTGCCGGATGTTTTTATTCATTATACAGTGGATCGTCCGCAGGTATTCCGTAAAATGGTGCGAGATGAAGCAGTTCTGAATTGGAACGATTATGTCACGCAGGAAAAATATCCGAATATTTATGAGCGTCTTCATGAATATAAATGGTTGGTCGACCGAATTGAATATTTGAACGGAGGTTATTATTTCCTTCCCATTACCATAAAACAAACGCACGTGATGTTTGTGCGGCAGGATTGGATCAACAATCTGAATGCAAAATTGCCGAGTATTTTGGTGCAGGAAGGCATTATTTCTTCGGAAGCTCAAATGACGGATGAGTTATATGAAACGCATAAATTTGTTCTTCCCGAAACATTATTGGAGTTTTATCGGCTTGCAAAAGCGTTTACGATTTACGATCCGGACGGGAACGGGCAAGACGATACATATGGATATACCTGCAGCGGAGACCTGATGTGGTACAACAATTGGATATTTCAGGCAATGGACAGTACATATTGGGGATGGGTGGAAACGCAGGATAATAGCATAACGGCAAGCTGGGTGACGGATGAAAATAAAGCGGCAGTTTCTTTTTTAAATCGTCTGTTTGAAGAAGGTATTATGGATCCTGACTATACGGCGATGACCGATCCGACGAAAATTCAAAATTTTTGCTCTAACAGAACCGGGATAATGGTGGAAAACGTATACTATAACACTTATGTGGAACAGCTGCGGGCGGCAAATAATATGACCCGCGAAGAAGCGGAATCGGCGGTCGCGGTAATAGCCCCTCCAAAAGGTAAAAACGGATCGTATGGTACACGTGGGAATCCAGGATTTTGGTGCGGCGTTTGCATACGGGGAGATTTAAGTGAAAATAAAATAACTGCGATTTTAGATTTGTTTGAGTTTATGTTGAGCGATGAAGGATATAATTTGTTCACGTATGGAGTTGAGGGCGAACATTACAAAATTGATTCCGAGGGGCAAAAAGTAAGCTTGATGGGCGTTGATGCCAACGGGTATAATTTTACGGCAAAATCTATGGATTCCGCTTTCGATATGCATATGTTTGTCGATTGGTCATTAAGTTATAATCCTGGTTTTTCGACAAATTATGAACGGGTCAAAGGGTATATGGAAATGGCGGAAAGTTATACTTATGTCGATTCTACCGTATATGTTCAGACACCGCTCGTCATCAGCAATTGGGATACGATCGGGCAGGATTCATACGAATATTTTGTGCGTTTAATTTCTACCGATTTTAATGATTATAACAAGGATAAAATCGGAACGGTTTCCTGGGATTCCATAGAGGTCAGCAATACGGCGTACGAAAATGCTTGGAATGAGTTTAAAAAAGAGTTTCTCGAATCCTGGGGCGGCAAAGAATTGATTGAAGAGTATGCGCCGGCAGCAAAAGCATATTTGCAGTGATAATATTGATCAAATAAAATGGAGGGGAAAATGTTTAGAAAAAGGTATAAACCTGTTTCGGGTATGGTTGCGGCATTTGTATTGATTTCGATTTTGGTATGTTCTGTTTTTACAGCATTTCCGCATGATGTAAAAGCGGAATCGGAAAACAATTATTTGGATTCAGCAATTACATATCAAGGCGAAGAGAATTGGTACAATTACAGCGGAGACTTTTCAGAAAATCAGCTGATCAATATGTTTTATATTCAGCGGTACGGAATGTGGCAGGGGCAAAGCGAATTGAACCGCATTTATAATGATACTCTTGTGCAGGTCCCTACAGCGGATTATGATGCTATGCGGGCATATGTTGTATCAAAAGAGGGTGTTCTGAGTATCGGCGGAGAGATCGAAGTGTTTGCAAATGACGATACGGGAGACAGTGTCCGTGTCAGTGTAGTCCTTGTCGAAGACGGGGCGTTGTCTGAAACGCGGGAATTATTATCTGGAACTGTTTTACAGCGGGGCGACGCATCGCTCGACCTTTCAAAAGAAGCATCTTTGCAGGATGTATCTGTCGGGATCGGCGATATGATCTTTTTCGTTGCGGAGGCGTGCGAAGATTCTTCAGTATGCGGAGCTGTTTTTGGTGTCAATATATCTTTCGGAGAGGTTTCTAATCAGGCTATCCCGCAGGCACCGGTTTCTGAACCTGTCCGTTTTGAAGGGGATTTGGCGTTTACATACGATAACAACGGTAATGTTCTTAAAGACGGAAAAGAATTGATCACTGCTTCCATGGCTACAGATAATGTTACGGGAAATCAAACTTACGTATATCAGACAAACGGGATGCAGACACTTACGGCGATGGATTTTGCCGGTTATGAATCACCGGGCAGTTGGTATACCATGCCTAATTCTGTCAGCAGTGTCGGGGCGGTCTGGTTTAATAAGTGGTATTCCAATTCAGTGGGCGGATTCGGAAATGCGGGCTTGCGGTATACTGTCCCTTCCGATGGAACAATATCAGTTCTCGGCGCTTATGTGCGAAGCGATGCTGTGGAAATGGGGGATGACGCAACTTCAGAAACAGAAAGTGCAGCGTGGCGTCTCATACGCATTCGCGGCGGAGTATTTGAAGTGCTGGTGGGCGAACAGCCAATCGAAAAGAACGTTTTGAATTATTTTGCGGATGTGGCCGGCACGCAGGATATCGAGGTGTTGGCGGGAGATCAAATTTGTGTACAGTATCTTTGTTCAGCCGCATGGAAAACGTCGTGTATGTCCATTCTGTTTGATTATGTGGCGGATCCTGTGGATGTAAATATCGGCTGGGTCGCAAGCGGCGATATCCCGCAGGAAACATATGATTCGACCTATGGGACGGTGCAAGGGGAAAAAGATTGGTACTATGCTTACGGCGCGTCAGACGGCGAATATTATGAATTAGATAATGAGGCTGGTGTATGGACAGGGGAAGATGTATATTCTTCCGTATCTATAGACCACCGTATCATGTCTCCGTCTAATTCCAGCGGAGTGATGAAAGTGTGGAAAGCGATCGGTGGCGGAAAGGCGAGAATTGTCGGGAATATGCGTGCAGTGCAGGTCAGCGCTTCCGGAATGACGTTCCGGGTAAGTAAACGTTCGTACAAAAATGATGGATGGGGGCAAGCCGAAGTATTGTTCAGCCAGCAGTTAAATTCTAAAAAGGCATTTGCGGAATTTAATTTGGAAGGGGAGGAAATACAAAATGGAGACATCGTTTTCTTTGAAGTTATTTCAGCCAATAACGATCCGGTTGCAGAATGTAGAGAGCAGCTTGAACTGAATTGTTATGTGGATTTTGAAGCGACCGTTCCTGCCGAAGAAGTAGGCGAAGGTATTGGCGCTGAAGAGTATGCGTTTACTTCAGATTGGTATTCTGATACACAGGGAAAAAACGGATGGTTCTATGCTTATGGCGATAAAGATAACTATGTATTGATGGATTACGGCTTCGGAAACTTTAATTATGCGCTTTGGAATGGCCCGGAATGGAATACGGCTATCGATGCGACGGCACAATATTTGGGTGCTTATACGGGAACGATGCGGATATATGTTGCTGATCGCGATGGTGTATTGCATGTATTAGGTACGGCGGCGGTTGTCACAACAGACGGAATAGAAGGAGTTAATGCGCGTATTTATCACAACGGAGAAACGATTTGGACGGAAGAATACGGAAAGGATGATCGTGCGGCGCGGCCGGTCGAATTGGCCATAGAAGTGAAAAAAGGCGATACGGTTATGTTCTATGCGGAAAATAAGACAGGAAATACCGTCGCATACGCAACCGAATTCTTTTACAATATTTCCATTTCTTTAGACTCCGACAGTACAGATATCGTGCCGGAAAACGAACTGATACAGTATTTGGATGCTAAAGATTCTTATAAAGATTTCTTAGGAGTACCGGATGAAGAAACGGATGTGAAAACTGTCGGAGATGAAAATAGCGGTTGCGGCAGTATTTTCGGGACAGAATCGGGAATAATAGCGGCTGTATTGATTTCGTGTATAAGTATGGTTTTGATAAGCAAAAGGAGAGAAAGAAAATGAGAAAAACGGTATTTTTTTTGGTAATGCTTTTGCTGTGTTTTTGCTTTATTGCTGGTTGCTCGGATGAGGGGAAAACTTCGGGGACTACGGGGACGGAAACTTTTAATTCTCGTACCGATTATTCGGGCGTGCAGGGATATCGGAATTGGTATTATCTTACGGCGAGAGATGAGCTTTCGCAGTCAGAATACTTGATTTGGGATGATGTGATGTGTACATGGCGCACTTCGAAAGATACGAATTGTCTGATCGAACCGCATATTGTACATCCAGGACAGCTCGATCAGGTGATCCGTGCATGGGAAGCTCCTGCCGACGGAACGGCTGTATTTACAACTTCATTGCAGCGCCGCCCCGTCAATAAAAACGGGATTGGGCAGGACGGTTGTTTTGCATATGTGGTTTCTGGTGAAGACGAAGCTGATTATGTAGCCGAATTAACTGTTGGGGCGTTGGACCTTGATAAACATAATATTGACGGCGAAGCGGTATTGCAAAAAGGACAAATGCTTTATTTTGTACTGAATTGCAACGGGAATTATACATTTGATCAGACATATTGGGAAATAACGATCAATTTTACGCGCGGATGAAAAGTATGATTTGCAAAAAAAGTTTTTATAAGTGGGATGATTTGACGCTTGTTTATGCAGAAGTGGATAGAGTGGTCAGCTTTTTTGTGGTTCCAACATCGCTTGCCGGAAAAGTAACGGATGATAAACTGATGATGGAATATATCCGTAAAAACGGGTTTACGCATGTTCATAATGACCCCATGGTACAGATTGCCTTTTTGGGAGATATCGGTGAAAAGGAGTTCAGTGCCGGTGTATGTATGAACAACGCATCCTCTTGTTACGAGTTTCATTTGAAAGATCAAAAAGAGCAGCGAGGAGATGGATATCGTGAACTGATCAGTGTTTTTGAGAACGGGAAAGGGCAGATCTATGAACAGCATATACACAAGAAAGACAATGTAAACGCATTGGAATGTTTTTCCGTATTTCGTAATGAAGGTGAATCCGTTACAGTGGAAATGATCCCTTCTATCACATTGAATTGCATATCTCCGTTTTGTCAGGACAACGATGCGGACAATTTGCTAATACATCGTTTACGTACAAATTGGAGTACAGAGGGAAAACTTGAAACACGTAAAGCGTCGGAGTTGCAGCTGGAGGATTCTTGGTCAAGTTACGGTTTCCGTGTCTCTCGTATCGGTCAGATCGGGTCTATGCCCTGCCGTACATATATGCCGTTTACGGCATTGGAAGACCGGAATGCAGGATGTACCTGGGCAGTCGCTTTGGAGGCACCCATGAGCTGGCATCTGGATGTATTACACCATCAGGCAAGTATCAGCATTTCGGGAGGTATTGCTGATTTTGAAAGCGGACAATTCCGAAAGCGCATACGCCGAGGCGAAAGTTTTCGTACTTGGTCAGCTTATGTAACGGCTGTGGCAGGAGGACTGGAAGAAGCGTGCTCCTGTTTGCAGGATGAATATGCGGAAAAACTGCATGTTCCCGAAATTGAAGATACGTTGCCTGTTATTTATAACGAATATTGTTATAGTTGGGGGGAGCCGAGCATGGAAAAACTTCGTCCGATGATTGATACATGCGCGGTCCTCGGGGTGAAATATTTTGTAGTCGATGTCGGCTGGTGGCGTCCAGATGAACGTTCTTGGTATACATTTGGAGATTGGAATCCAAGTTCCGTTCTTTTTCCGGATGGGCTAAAAGAATTGACTGAATATATACATGCGAAAGGAATGATTCCGGGACTTTGGTTTGAATTTGAGAGTGTGTCAGCTGACAGTGAGCTGTATGCGGCGCATCCTGATTTTCTTCTGAAACGCGACAATGCAACGATTTTGCATAGAGAACGGGCTTTTTTGGATTTCCGTAAAGAAGAAGTGCATGCGTTAATGCAGAAAAAAGTGATTGAACTGTTGCGGGATAACGGTTTCGGGTATGTAAAAATTGATTATAACGAACCGATCGGCATCGGATGCGACGGTGCTGAATCGTATGGGGAAGGATTGCGTCTGCAGGTGGAGAGTGTCCGTTCATTTTTCCGGGAGATCGCTGAAAAAATTCCGGGAATAGTAATGGAAATTTGTTCTTCGGGCGGACATCGCTTGGAGCCGGGCTTTTTGCAATTAGGAAGTATGGCTTCATTTTCTGATGCACATCTGGGGCTCGAAGGTGCAATGATAGCCGCTGATTTGCATCGTTGGATGTTGCCGAAGCAAATGCAAATATGGGCAGTTTTATTGCGCGAATATTCTGTTGCTCGTACTTATTATACAATAGTAAAAGGGATGCTGGGCCGATATTGTTTGTCTGGGGAATTGAATATTCTGACGGAAAAGCAGCGCAGTGCAGTGGAAGAATCGCTGAAATTTTATAATGCGATCCGCTGTGTGATAAAGCAGGGAGATACATTGATTCATTTTACAGAAGGATTGACGTCCTTGCGGCATCCCGAGGGAATGCGTTGGTTGATTCGGTTCTCAAAAGATAAAAAGCAGGCGGTTGTATGGCTGTTTGCTTTGGGAAGAGGAAATATTGCTGAAATTCGTGATACACGGTTGTATGGTTATGAAGTCGTCCGCAGTTTTGTTTGCGGAAACGTTGAAAAAACGGATGAATGTTTGAAAGTTATACAGGATTCCGATGATAACACTATATTGAGCGCTGCAATTTTGCTGCAAAGAGAAGAAAATGATGAAACGTGATCAGATACATATAAGAGACCCTTTTATACTTGCAGAAAAGGGGAAGTATTATTTGTACGGCTCTACAGATCCGAATATCTGGGCTGGTAAGTGTAAGGGGTTTTCCGCCTATGTGAGTGAAGATCTTGAAAATTTTAGCGGCCCGTATGAAGTATTCAAACGTCCTGCTGATTTTTGGTCGGAAGAGCATTTTTGGGCACCTGAAGTACATTATTACCGCGGCAAATATTATTTATTTGCTTCGTTTCGTTCGCAAGGTGAAGGCAGACGTTGCCAGATTTTGCGGGCGGAAAATCCGCTTGGGCCTTTTTCTCCGTTTGCTCCGCCGTTTACGCCTGCCGAGTGGGATTGTCTAGATGCTACGCTGTATGTGGAGGACGGGGTGCCATATGCGATTTTTTGCCATGAGTGGACACAGATTCGCGATGGAACAATAGAGTTGGTACGGTTGAAAGAAAATCTTTCTGGGGTGGATGGCCAACCAGTGACTTTATTCAGAGCATCCGATGCCCCATGGACGCGGCCGACAAAGTATAATGATGAGATTTTTGGGTATATCACGGATGGGCCTTTTATGTATAGGTTGAAAAACGGCAAGCTCGTTATGATTTGGTCAAGTTGTACGGATAGCGGAAAGTATGCTGTCGGTATGTCGATAAGTGAAGGGTCTGTGAAAGGTCCGTATCGACATGTGAATGAACTTCTTTTTTCTGAAAATGGCGGACATGCTTGTTTATTCCGGTGTTTTAACGGGGAACTGATGATATCTTTGCATATGCCGAATATTGTTGGAAAAGAGCGGCCGCATTTTTTTAAAGTAGCTGAAATGGCAGGATCGTTGAAATTAAAATAATTGGGAGGGGAAAAGGATGAAAAAACGTATATTGCTCATTATTCTATCGAGTATTTTTGTATTTGTCGGTGTATTCGGATTCGGAGGGTGTGATAAGCAATTAGTGGATTCGGAAAATATATTGAGCTACAATGAAGATGATGCGATCATTTTCGATTATTCTGCGCGCGACGGAACCAAGACGCAGTATATAAAGAAATTTGATCAGTTTGCAACAACATGGGGATTTGTCGGTGATCAGCCGGGCTATATCCGGACATCATCTATCAACCAGCTTTCAGCATTAAAAGAGCTGAATGCGGAAAGTCTGCGCTTTGATTTGTTTATGGGCTATACGGGGTTGGGATATAACATCGGCAGAACATCAACACAGAACGGCTCTACCGATGCAGAATATGAACAAATGATGCAGGTTGTACGTGAATTGGAAGAGCAGTCTGTTTTGCCGCAACTTGTAGTTTTTGCTTGTCCGGCGTACGCACAGTCTTATGGCAGCTGGAAATCTAAACCTATCGCGGAAAAGTGGCAAGAACTTTGCCACAACATGGCTGCGTACTTTAAAAATAAGGATATCCGGATCGGCGCTTATGAAATTTGGAACGAACCTGACCTTGGTACAGAATATTTTGACGGCACTTGGGAAGATTACATCGATACATATATTTCCGGCGCGAAAGGGATCAAAAGCGCAGATTCCGATGCGTTTGTAGAGGGAATGTCTGCTTCATGGATTCATAAGATTTGTTCCGAAAAAGAAAGTGGACAGCAAATGACGAAATGGGAACGTTTTATAAGCCGTACCGCGCAGGAAAATGTGCTTCCCGATTCGATTTCTTGGCATTTTTACGGAAGAGAGGGAGAATTGGAAAATATAGTAGGGCTTGGCGGCGACGGCGAAAATTTTTCCGTATATCGTAACGCGATCTTAAATGCTTTAACGGCCTCACAAACGGGAACATCAGAAAACGATGATACGGTCTATACGGAACTCGCGACGATGCAACAGAATCTCAATGAATTTAATATTTATCAGCCACTGGCCGAAAGTTCTGCGGAGATGTGGAATTCTGCGCAAGTCGTGCCGGGTATGTTCAATGCAATCGAAACGCTTCTCGCGGCAAATGATATTACACGTGTGAATTGGGCAACTTTTCTTTCCGAGCAGCGCAACGGTGTCGGATGTTCGTCGATTGATACCTATTCATTGCAAAGATATGCGGCGTATCACGTGAACTGGATGTATGGAAGATTGCCGGTAAACCGTATTATTCAACCTGAGTTGGAAAACGGATTGGAAACGTTTGCGGCAGCAGATAATGGCCGGGCTGGAATAATCGTATATAATACAGCCGATCAGGCAAAGTCTGCAAAAATTGCTTTCAGAGGTATTCCGTTTGAAAAGGGGAATGTAAGCGTATATCTTGTGGACGATGAACACATTACTTATTCGAGTAAAAACGAGCCATATTTGGCAGGTTACTATAAAGAAGTGGATGTCAATCGTTTGACTGCCGACCTTTCTTTGCAGAAAAATGCAGTGTATTATATTGAGATCAATGCTGCAGACGGAAAACAGTCGGATTTAGAGTATGATAACGCACTGCGTGAAAATATTGTTCGTAAGGATTATTATTATCCGCAGCGTGGCGATTGTACTCCATATTCTGAAATTCATGAAAACAGTTTAACGGCTTATGTCGCAATGAATGGAAATCAGGAAGGAACGAGTGCAAGCGCTGTTACATTAAACGGATTGTCGTTAGCCGACGCGCTTACGTTGGATTATGAAACATGGGGTGATCCGAAAGCGGGAGAAAATGCCGCATTAGGTTTGAAATTGGATTTTCAAACCACAGAAGGATATACAAAAAGCGTATATTACGCTTTTGATGGTTTTGAAACGGATATCACATTGCCTTTTGGAACGGAAAAGAAGAGTTCCTCAGTAATTTCTTTGGGAAGTTTGGATAGCGGCACTGTCAACATAGATTTGAAGCAAGTCGCTCCCGACGGATGGACAGGACAAATGGTCGTCAGTTATTTGATTCAAAATGCAGGCCCTGAAGCTGTCGCAAAGTTTGTTTTGTATTAATAGGAGAAAAATGTCGTGCGGTGGTTCAGTCACTGTTTTGAAGAAAATGAACTGCATTTTGCGGAATCGGAAAACGGATGCGTACTTTTTGCGGGATCCGGCAGCGTTAAAAAGGAAGTAGTGAAGAAATCTGAAGAAGATTATCCTATTGTAGAAATTTTGCTGAGCGGATGTGATCATAAAGAACATCATTTTTCAAAACATTTGGGAAGCAGAAAGTCGTTGAATTTACGTTTTAAAGAAACGTGTTGCCGTAAAGAAGGTTCGCAAGAAATCTTTGAAATTATACAATGCAATAGTCAAATCGAAGTGTGTAGCCGTTTCCGGTTTTTTTCAGGAGTAAAAGGTTGGTCGAACGAGCAAATTATTCGCAATATCTCTGATGAAACGATAGTCCTTGATTATGTTTCGGCATTTTTTACTGCAGATCCGCTTGAAATGAAAGAAAATTGGGAAAACTGTGCATATATTTGGCTTGCGCATAACTATTGGAAAGCTGAGTGTGGTTGGAGACGATATCCTGTAACGGAATTGGGATTGTCTGCTTGTTCTGTGTTTTCAGGAAAGAGAATTTCTATTTGCAATACGGGTACTTGGTCTACAAAAGAATATCTTCCTTCAGGAATTTTGGAAAATGCTCGAAACGGAAAGATGTTATATTGGGATATCGAAGGTAGTTTGAGTTGGAATTGGGAACTTTCGACGGTCAACGGGAAATTATACCTGGCGGCAGGTGGGCCGTCCTTGCAGGAAACGGGTTGGCAGAAAGTTTTAGCTCCGGAAGAAGAATATGTAACTCCGAATGTTTTTATAACCAAAGGTCTCGGAATAGAAGAGATTTTTGGGCAGGCAACTGATTATCGGCGTGCAATGCGCCGATACGATGTCGAAAAGTTCGGACAACTCTGCGTATTTAATGATTATATGAACTGTCTTGATACTGATCCAACGACAGAAAAGGAATTGCCCCTGATTGAATGTGCTGCGCGTTTGGGGTGCCGTTATTACATGATTGATGCGGGTTGGTATACGGACGGTTTTTGGTGGGATGATACGGGAGAATGGCGGGCGGCTCCTACGCGATTTACCGGCGGTTTGGAGTTTGTTTTGAATAAGATCCGCAGTTTTGGTATGATTCCGGGATTATGGGTAGAGATTGAAGTGATGAGCGCGGAACAGGAATATACGAAACGTTTGCCAGATGATTGGTTCTTTTTAAGAAACGGAGAACGGGTTATCGATAATTCGCGATGCGTTTTGAATTTTGCAAATCCAGCAGTGCGTAAATATGCGGATGAGGTGATGGAGCGACTGATAGACGAGTACGGCGCTGGATACATAAAAATGGATCATAATGTAAACGGTGGAGCGGGAACCGAACCTGGCAATTACGGGGCAGGAGTTGAACAACATTGGCGATGGTTTTTGTTGTGGTTGGATGATGTACGTAAACGGTACCCGCATGTTATCTTTGAAAGCTGTGCCAGCGGCGGCCTGCGAATGGAATATGGATTGCTTTCTCGATTTCATTTACAGTCAACTAGCGATCAGACTGATTGTTTTCGGTATGCACCTATTGCGGCAAATTGTGTCACTGCAGTTTTGCCAGAGCAGGCGGGGGTATGGTCTTATCCGTGTGCAGGGCAGGAATGTGAACAGGTCGCTTTTAATATGGTCAACGGAATTCTATTGCGTGTTTATCAGAGTGGAAGAGTTGATTTATTAGATGAAAAAAACTTTACTTTGGTACAGGAAGGGATTGCTGTGAATAAGGCGCTGGATGATTTGATTGGTAATGGACATCCTTTTTGGCCAATCGGATTGGCACAGCAGGATTCTGCGGTATGTGCTTTTGGCCTTTACGGAAATCGGAAGCGTGTTTTATGCGTTTGGAATTTAGGTAACAAAAATTTTTCAGATATTCCGTTGTATAAATATTCTGTGAAGGATGTTAAGGTGTTATATCCGAAAGAATTACCTACAGATTATTCGTTTACTGACGGAGTTCTGACGATTCGTCCGCACTGTAAGTATTTTGCAAGATTGTTTGTTTTGGAGGAATAGAAATGACTACTTTTGCTTTATTTTTCGGAAATAGAGGTTTTTTCCCTGGCGAACCGATTTATTCTGCACGTAAAGAACTTGCCGAAACATTGAAAAAAAATGGATATGGCGTTCTGATGATGGATGAAAAGTGTACGCATTTTGGAGCAGTGGAAACGATTGCGGAAGGGAAATTATATGCGGAGTTTCTTGACAAGCACCGAGGAGAATATCAGGGTATAATTTTGTGCTTGCCTAATTTTGGAGATGAAAATGGGGCATATTACGCATTAAAAGAAGCAGCAGTTCCCATTCTTGTTGTTGCCTGTGCGGATGAACGAGGGAAAATGGATTTTGCACACAGGCGGGATTCATTGTGCGGGAAAATTGCTATGTGTAACGTATTGCGTCAAGCGGGAATAAGGTATACATTGACGCATGATTTTACAGTTGGCTTTTCAGATATGTCGTTTACTGAAGATCTGCGGTTGTTTGCGGGAACATGCCGCGTAGTGGAAGCGTTTCGTTCGTTTTCGATCGGAGAGATCGGAGCACGCACGACGGCGTTTAAAACAGTACGTACGGATGAAACAGCTTTACAGAGAAAGGGAATAACTGTAGAGACGATCGATTTTTCTCAGATATTTGCACTGATGGATTCTGCGGACTGTAAAGAAATTGAAAGAAAATCTCAGCATTATGCAGAGTTGTCTGATTTTGGCAAGTTTCCAAAAGAAAAATTAGAAAATATTGCACGTTTCGGCGTAGCTTTAGATAAGTTGGTTGCAGATTATTCTTTGGATTCAGTTGCGATTCGCTGTTGGGATGAATTGGAAAAAAGGTATGGGGTTGCGCCCTGTTTGGTGTTGGGAGATCTGAATGAAAAAGGAATATGCGCCGCATGCGAGACGGATGTCAGCAATGCAGTGATGATGAGAGCTCTTTATTTTGCCGCAGATTGTCCGGTAATGCTTTTTGATGTAAATAACAATTATGGAAGTGATTCTGACCGCGTTGTTTTGTTTCATTGCGGGCCGGCACCGAAATCGCTTATGGCCGAAAAAGGGCATATCGAAGAACATTTGATGTTTAAAAAATCTTATGGCGAAGGGTCTGGCGTAGGAATTAATGTAGGGGAAATTTTGAGAGGCAAAGTAACTGTAGGCAGTTTAAAAACAGAGAACGGAGGGTTGTACTCGTTTGCTTGTGAAGGAGTAATTGTCGATGAACCGTTGGAAAAAGAGTTTTTCGGTTGCGGTATGGTATTCCGTAAAAACGGAAGTTCTCTGCGGGATATGCTGAATTATATGGGCAGAAACGGTTATCGGCATCATGTGGCTATCACACGCGGACATTGGGCAGAATCGATTCGCGAAGCTTTTGAAAATTATTTGGGAATTAGTATAGATACGCTTTAAATGGAGAAAAATTATGAATAAACTTGGTATATTTGTTAATTTTTGGCAAAATAAATGGGCTGTTGATTATCGGTATTATATTGATAAAATAAAAAAACTAAATTATGATATTTTGGAATTTCAGGCCCAACCTTTGCTTGAAATACCAGATGATGAATGTCGTGCGATCAAACGTTATGCCGATGAGCGCGAAATTGAATTGTCTTACAGTTTGGGATTAAATCCCAAATATGATGTGGCAAATGCAGATAAAGATATTCGCGCGGGCGGGATACGTTATCTTTGCGATATTGTGCGAAAAATAGCTGTAATGGGGGGTGAGCTGTTTTCGGGCGTTACTTTTGCAGGGTGGGGAATCCCTAACCATTTTGTAGATGAAAAGGAAAAAGAAAATATGTTGGCGCGTAGCGTAGATTCTATGCAGAAAGTGATGAAAACGGCAGAAAAAGAAGGCGTCACAATCTGTGTAGAAGCGGTTAACCGTTTTGAATCTCCGTTGATCAATACTGCGGAAGAGGCGTTGCTTTATACAGAGTTTGTTAACAGTCCAAATATTGGAGTACATCTAGATACATATCACATGAATATCGAAGAAAATAATATAGGTGATGCAATTCGGCTCGTCGGTAAACGTTTGCGCCATTTTCATACGGGTGAAAATAATCGGAACATACCGGGCAGGGGTCATCTTGACTGGGATGAGATTTTTTTGGCTTTGAAGCAAATCGAGTATAGTCGGAACATTGTTTCCGAGCCGTTTTTGATGATGGGTGATGAAGTTGGATATGATATCAGGGTTTGGCGACCTATGGTTCTTGATTGCTCAGAGAGCTCATTAGATAAGGCTGCAGCGGAACTTTTGGATTTTACAAAAAAGATGTTGAAAAAATATCCGTTGAAGAAATAAAAAATTGTGAGTTTTTGCGATTTATAATGTTGGAGGAGACTGTGCTAGTATCGTTTGACCGGGAAAAGCTAGATCAATTGTTGTTGGATTTTTATAAATTGACGGGAATGACAGTCAGTCTTTGGGATGCTGATTATACGCAATTGACTTATCAACCTAAAGAAATGCCGTTGTTTTGTAAAATTATTAAAGATACAAAGTTGGGGAATCATCGTTGTGTAATGTCGGACAGGCAAGTATGCGAAGAGTGTGCTCGGCAAAAAAAACCTGTTAGGCATAAATGTCACGCAGGATTGACAGATGTGGCTTTGCCGATTTTGTTTGAGGATAAGTTGCTCGGATTTATGATGTTCGGGCAAATTGAAGATGAAAATTCTACATCAATGACTTTTGAAGAAATTAAAGAAAGTTTAAAAGATTTGCATTTAGATGAAGAAATGCTGTATTACGGTTATATGCATTTGAGAAGTTTTGATATGGATACGGTAATGTCTGCAGTGCGAATTCTCCAAGCGGTAATACAATTCATTTGGCTATCAAAAATGATTCAAATCAGACCAGACCCACTTGCGACGGGTATTGATTTATATTTAAGCGAACATTTAAACGAAACCCTCTCGGTACAGGCGCTGTGCAAAAAATTTCATATATCAAAAAATAAATTGTATAAAATAAGCTATGAAAATTTTGGCGAATCCATTGGCTCATATATTCAGTCAAAACGTATTAATGTGGCCAAACAACTTCTGATTTGTTCGGATGAGCCCATTTATACAATATGCGCTAAAGTTGGTATTTCTGATTATAATTATTTCATTAAAATATTTAAGAAAAAAGTAGGAATGACGCCAAGTCATTTTCAGCGGTATTATTTGGATTCTATTCATAAAAAGGAATGAATGGATTATATTATTTTTAATAGTTTATTTATAAAATCGGAAAAATAAGAAAGCGATTAAAATCGGTAGGTTTTAACCGCTTTTAATGTAGTTTAAATTTACATTTATATCAAAGTTGAGATTGCTATATAAACTTCGCAAAGGCGTTTTATCTGGTTTAACGATTCCTCGGAAGACACAAAGAGAGGGAGGACAACGATAGTTACTTGTAGCGTAAATAAGCGTTTACATATGGGGAAAGGTTATAAGCCGCATCTTATTGTTTTTGAAGAGATAAGTGAGAAATCGAAAGAAAATCAAGATAATAAGGGTAGCCTGCCAAAAAATAAACTTTCGGTAGGGTTGCTGTTTTGCTTTGAATCACCTATACAAAATGAAATAAATTTGTTATGTTCAAGAAAAAGATGGATTATTCGGCATGTATCTTTTAGATGGAAAACAACGAAGAAAAAATGTTTGCTCATCTCGTATATTTGCGAATGCGGCGAGGTGTATGCGGGTACGCTGCATATAACCTTTACGGATGTACAGGGCAAAACGGAATGTTGGAAATTGATGTCGAAGGGAAAGCGGATTATTCCGCACTCGCGGAGGGAACCTATCGCTTGACATTTATATGAGAAATTTTGTAAAATAAGAAAATCATTTAGGCTTTTTTTGGTGGAAAAAATTTATAGCTTTGGCGTTTTAAGTGAGGAAATGAAACTGCGTAGAATTGTTTTCCGAAATGGTCGATTGCAGCATTTTTCACCGTGAATGTCACTAAAAGCCTTGTTCGCGTATTTGCGGGCAAGGCTTTTATATATAGTTACAGGGGGATCGCGGTAAACCCTGATTTTAATTCAAAAAGTGAGACGACAAATAATTTGCCGTCTCACTTTTTGAATATAATAAAAATCAATGTTGATCAAAGCGAAAGCGCTGCGCTTATTTTTTTGTTCGCCGCACTTTTAACGCGGCGGAAAAACATGCAGCTTATCGTCGCTCTTTTTACTGCCCGTCCGCAATCGGTCGAATATTTTGATAAAGAAGCCGGATAGGGGAACGCAAAGCATTACTACGACGATGATATACAGAACAGAAACAAAATCCTGCTCTGCATACGTTTCTCCGAAGAACATTGTAGGCAATACGGTCAGCCCCACGATACATGCCGCCCCCATGACGAGCAATAAAACGGTGCGGTACAAATTGAGAGGCAGACAGACCCGATAGAGCATGACCATTCCCGCAAAAGTGATAATAATAACAGACATTTCCTGCATACGCTCCCCGAAATAGCCGGGAATAAAATAGTTTACAATGTGCGTACTCTCAACGGCCAATACCAGCACGATGGCACACGGCAATGCGCGCGAGATGACATAAGGCAAATACTTTTCTTTGACTCGCGCTTTATTCGGTTGCAGGGATAGGAAGAAAGAGGATACACCGATCACAAAAATTTCCATCAGCATCATGTTGTTCGTTTTGAAGGGATATACTTGCGCCAAGATGATGGAAATGACTGCAAAGATGGCGGTGAAAAACGTCTTCATCAAATAGAGTGACGATGAATTCTGAATGTTATTGATTACTCTGCGCCCTTCAAAGACGACGTTCGGCATATTGGAAAAATTGTTATCCATCAGCACGATATGACTGACGTTTTTCGCCGCATCGCTGCCGGAGGCTACGCTCACCGCGCAATCGGCTTCTTTCATGGCGAGAATATCGTTAACGCCGTCGCCCGTCATGGCGACGGTATTTCCTTCCGATTTGATCGTTTTTACAAGGATCGCTTTTTGTTCGGGAGAAACGCGGCCGAATACCGTATATTTGTTTGCTACGGAAGCGACTTCCTTATCGTTGAGGCCTTCCAAAGAGATATACTTATCTGCATTGGCGACGCCTACGCGGCGCGCAACTTCTGCAACGGTTACGGGATTGTCGCCGGAGATGATTTTGATGGCTACGTCGTTTTCCTTGAACCACCGGATCGTCGGGGCGGCATCCTCGCGGATATTGTCTGCGATGGATACGATCGCGAGCGGCTTGAACCCGGAAGGCAGCTTATCTCCCACAAGTTTTCCGTTTGAATGCGCTACCATCAGCACGCGCAATCCCATCGACGCATATTGATTGATGATGCGGTTTATCTTTTCGGGAACATTCTGCAAAACAAATTCCGGTGCGCCGATGGCGACGGTACCGATTTCTTCAAAGGTCACTGCGGAAAGTTTTCTTTTCGAAGAAAAGGGCAAAGTTGCCGTTGCGTTCAGCGCCGTGTTATGCCCGAAATAATTGTAGAGAGCGATGGAAGTTTGGTTATTATCCTGCAGGGCGTTCAGACAGGAGCCGACGATCTCGTTCACCGTATAATCGGTGGGGTTATTCAGAAGCATACAGTCGTTTACTTTCATGCGACCGTCAGTGATGGTACCCGTCTTGTCGAGGCAGAGTACATTTACCCGTGCAAGCATTTCAAGGGAGTAGAGGTCCTGAACAAGCGTATTTCTCGACATGAGCCGTATGATTCCGAGGGTGAGGGCAACGCTCGTCAAGAGCAGCATGCCCGAAGGGATCATGCCGATCACGATGGAGGCAGTGCGCTGGATCGCATCATTTAGCTGCGTTATCTCGCTGGATACGTAATTATTCCAATTTACAAAGAACATCAGAGCCGCGATGGGGATAATGAGGATTCCGACAATGTAGATGATCAGTTTGCTCGAACGCATCAGTTCCGAATTGGGCTTTTTATACTTTTTAGCTTTGGCCGACAGTGAATTGAGATAAGTCGACTTTCCGACTTTATCGGCGCGCGCCTTGCAGGTGCCGCTGGAAATAAAGCTGCCGGCATATAACAGGTCACCGGGATCTTTTTTGACCGGAACCGATTCGCCCGTCAAAAGCGATTCGTTTACTTCCACATTCCCTTCCAGCAAAATGCAGTCTGCGGGGATCTGATTTCCGAGTGCAAGTACGACGATATCGTCGAGAACAATATCTTTTGCTTTGATTTCGACCGTTTCTCCTTCGCGGACTACTTTGGCGGTCGGAACGGTCAGAAGGGAGAGTTTATCGATCTTCCGTTTTGCGATGATCTCTGTCACAATTCCGAATCCGATGTTCAGCGCAAAGATGACAACGAAAAGAAATTGCGAAACGGGCGCGTGCGAATAGGCAAGTGCGACAGCCGCGAGCACGCAGAGCAAATTGAAGAAAGTGCAGAGGTTTCCGATAAAAATGCTCGCATACGATTTGGAATATTTTTGATTGGTATCGTTAAACAAAAACTGCGAGAAACGTTCGTTGACCTGCGCATCGCTTAATCCCCGGTTTGCGTCGGGGGCATAGCGACGGATATTTCCGTATGACGGAATTTTCGTGCTCTTTTTTTTGAATTGTTTTTTGATGTTTTTAATATCTACGGGCTCAGCCGCCGCATCGGCTGCAGCCTCGCTTTGCAGCCGCTCTTTGACGTATTGCTCAACATTCTGCGGTTTAGCCGGCTGCGGAGCTTCCTTTTTCATATAAAAGAGATTGCGTTTTAAGACCGTTTTCCTTTTTGTTACGGGAACGGCATCCGCTTTCTTTTCCGTGTTTGCTTTTCGGGCGGGCGCAGTCGCGGCGGATTTCGATTTGCGGGGCTTTGCTGAATCGGGCACGCCGTTTGTTTGGAGATCGGTCTGTTTCGTCTCGTTCATATTTTCTCCCAAAAAAATTGTCGAATCGTTATTATTTATTATACCATAAAATATATTGCTTTACAAACGATTTATTCATAAAAATTTTTTAGCATTTCCGAGAAAAAATATTTCTTTCATGAATATTTCCCTTTTTGAGCTAAATTTATTGCAAAAAACGGGATTATGGTATAAAATAATGGAGATAAATAAGTGTTTTTACAGGAGGCCGACGGAATGATCGACATTAATTTTTTGCGGGCTGATCCCGATGCGGTTCGCAATAATATTCGCAAAAAATTTCAGGATAAAAAACTGCCGCTCGTAGACGAAGTTTTGGAATTGGATGCAAAAAGGAGAGAACTGCAAAGGGAAGGGGATTCCCTCCGCGCTATGCGCAATACCCTCAGTGCACAGATCGGCAAACTGATGAAAGAGAAGAAGATCGACGAGGCAGATCAAGTCAAAGCGCAGGTCGTGGAAAACAATGAGCGCATCGCCTCTATCGAAAAGGAGACGGAGGAGATCGCAGCGAAGCTCAAACAGGATATGATGGCTATTCCGAATATCATTGCTGACGACGTGCCGATCGGCAAAGACGATTCGGAAAACGTGGAGAGAAAACGCTTTTTAGAACCCAAAGAAAAGCCGTTTGAAGTGCCGTATCATTTGGATATCCTCGAAAAATTGAGCGGTATCGATATAGACAGTGCGCGCCGTACGAGCGGGCAGGGGTTCTATTATTTGCTTGGCGATGTGGCGCGCCTGCACTCCGCTGTGCTCACCTATGCGCGCGATTTTATGATCGATAAGGGGTTCACCTATGTCATCCCCCCGTATATGATCCGCAGCGACGTCGTTTCGGGTGTTATGTCTTTTGAAGAAATGGACGGAATGATGTATAAGATCGAGGGGGAAGACCTGTATCTGATCGGGACGAGCGAACATTCCATGATCGGCCGCTTTATGAATACCGTGCTCGACGAAAAACAGCTTCCGCTCACCCTTACGAGCTATTCGCCCTGTTTCCGCAAAGAGAAGGGGGCGCATGGCATCGAGGAGCGCGGCATATACCGCATCCATCAGTTTGAAAAGCAGGAAATGATCGTCGTATGTAAGCCGGAGGAAAGCAGCGCATGGTTCGAAAAACTGTATAATTATACGGTCGAATTGTTTGTTTCCATGCAGATCCCTGTGCGTACGTTGGAGTGCTGTTCGGGCGATTTGGCCGACCTCAAATATAAGAGCATCGATGTGGAGGCGTGGAGCCCCCGCCAGAAAAAGTATTTTGAAGTCGGCAGCTGTTCCAACCTTACCGACGCACAGGCGCGCAGGCTTGGCATACGGTATAAAACGGAGAAGGGGAATGTATTTGCGCATACGCTCAATAATACGGTCGTCGCTCCGCCGCGGATGCTGATCGCACTTTTGGAAAACCATCTCAACGAGGACGGCAGTGTCAATATCCCCGAAGTGCTGCGCAAATATATGGGCGGCAAGGAAAGAATCCTTCCCAAAAATTGAATGATTGAAAAATAAATCAGCAAATTATATTCTTCTATATAATAAGGATAGAAAAGAGGGTTTGGGCCCCCGCATCATGCGGGGCTCCAAACCCTCTTTTTTTTGTCAAAGACAACCACTCACTGAGTGAGTGGATAAAGAGTTTACAACTATGG
>ERZ1643247.232-NODE-232-length-72999-cov-11.919500_pt1 | contig 72999 bp, 56 predicted proteins | sample MGYA00579264_ERZ1643247 | MGnify/ENA primary metagenome ERZ1643247 (study PRJEB29033, sample SAMEA4952262) | chicken gut metagenome | biome: Broiler Chicken; feature: Gastrointestinal Tract; material: Caecum | place: Ireland | collected 2018 | study: Broiler... | reverse complement strand
TGGATAAATTCGTTTTAAAGGCCCCGTATCAGCCTACCGGCGACCAGCCGCAGGCAATCGAGGCGCTTGTAAAAGGGTTCAAAGAAGGCAATCAATGCCAGACTTTACTGGGGGTTACGGGTTCTGGTAAGACTTTCACCATGGCCAATGTGATCCAGGCATTGAACAAGCCAACGCTGGTCATTGCCCACAATAAAACACTGGCTGCTCAGTTGTACGGAGAATTCAAGGAGATGTTCCCTGATAACGCGGTGGAATATTTTGTCTCTTACTACGACTACTACCAACCCGAAGCTTACGTTCCCTCCTCAGACACCTACATTGCCAAGGACTCCTCCATCAATGATGAGATCGACAAGCTCCGCCTCTCCGCCACTATGGCACTGACTGAGAGAAGGGATGTCATCATCGTTGCCAGTGTGTCCTGTATCTACGGTCTGGGAAACCCGGTGGATTATCAGAACATGGTGATCTCACTGCGCCCGGGCATGATAAAAGACAGGGACGAAGTGATGGCAAAACTGATCGAAATTCAGTATGACCGCAATGATATGGATTTCCACCGCGGAACATTCCGCGTGCGCGGCGATGTTCTGGAGATCATACCGGCATACGAAAGCGAGACAGCAGTGAGGATCGAGTTTTTCGGAGATGAAGTGGACCGGATCACCGAGATCGATATCCTGACCGGCGAGATCAAGGACGAGTTGAAGCATGTGGCGATCTTTCCGGCGTCCCATTACGTGGTGGATAAAGATAATATCAAAAGAGCAGTCCATGACATTGAGGAAGAACTGGATGAGCGTGTAAAAGAATTCAAACGACAGGATAAGCTTCTGGAGGCGCAACGGATCGCAGAGAGAACGAATTTTGACATAGAAATGCTCAAAGAGACGGGATTCTGCTCGGGGATCGAAAACTATTCCAGGCATCTGGCGGGGCTTGCTCCCGGACAGCCCCCTTATACGCTGATCGATTATTTCCCGGATGATTTTATCATGATGATCGATGAGTCCCACAAGACGATCCCGCAGATCGGAGGGATGTACCACGGCGATCAGTCAAGGAAAACGACCCTGGTCGACTATGGATTCCGGCTTCCCTCGGCGAAAGACAACCGCCCCTTGAATTTTGATGAGTTTGAGAGTAAGATAAATCAGGTTCTGTTTGTTTCGGCGACGCCGGGACCGTATGAGGAAGAACACGAACTTCTCCGTGCGGAGCAGGTGATTCGCCCGACAGGACTTCTTGATCCGGAAGTTTCCGTGCGCCCGGTAGAAGGGCAGATCGATGACCTGATCGGCGAGATCAATAAAGAGGTGGCGAAGAAGAACAAGATCCTTGTGACCACTCTCACCAAACGCATGGCAGAGGATCTGACAGATTATATGCGCGAGGTAGGCATCAGGGTGAAATATCTCCACTCCGATGTAGATACCCTTGAGCGTACAGAGATCATCCGGGATATGAGGCTTGATGTATTTGATGTGCTGGTTGGGATCAACCTCCTCCGAGAAGGACTGGATATTCCGGAGATTACTCTTGTGGCGATCCTGGATGCGGACAAAGAGGGCTTCCTGCGTTCTGAGACGTCGCTGATCCAGACCATCGGGCGTGCGGCGAGAAATGCGGAAGGACATGTCATCATGTACGCGGATACGATCACAGAGTCCATGCAGATGGCGATCGACGAGACAAAACGCCGCCGAGAGATCCAGATGAAGTACAATGAAGAGCACGGGATCACTCCTCAGACGATCCGAAAATCTGTACGCGATCTGATCAGTATTTCCAAGAAGGTGGCGGCAGAGGAAATGCGCCTGGAGAAGGATCCGGAGTCCATGAGCGCGAAGGAACTTGAAAAACTTATTGCGGATCTTGCCAAACAGATGAAAAAAGCGGCTGCGGAGCTGAACTTCGAAGCGGCTGCAGAGCTTCGTGACAAGCTGGCAGAGCTCAAGAAAACGCTCAATGATATAGAATGAATCAACATTAGGAAGGAAACAGAGAAGATACATGGGAACAAAGATGGATGCCCGGCAATATATCAAAATCCGGGGTGCAAATGAGAACAATCTGAAAAATATAGATGTGGATATCCCGCGCAATGAACTGGTCGTGCTGACAGGCCTGAGCGGATCCGGGAAATCATCTCTTGCGTTTGATACAATCTATGCAGAGGGACAGAGGCGGTACATGGAATCCCTGTCATCTTACGCCCGGCAGTTCCTGGGGCAGATGGAAAAGCCGGATGTAGAGAGCATTGAAGGGCTGTCGCCTGCGATTTCCATTGACCAGAAATCAACCAACCATAACCCTCGTTCTACAGTAGGCACTGTGACTGAAATCTATGATTATTTCCGTCTTCTTTATGCCCGGGTCGGGATCCCTCACTGCCCGAAGTGCGGGAGGGAGATCGTGAAGCAGACCGTGGATCAGATGGTGGATCAGATCATGTCCCTGCCGGAGCGGACAAAGATCCAGCTTCTCGCTCCTGTTGTGAGAGGCCGCAAAGGGACTCATGCGAAGCTGCTGGAGAAGGCAAAACGCAGCGGATATGTCCGCGTGCGTATCGACGGAAATATGTACGAACTGTCCGAGGATATTGCCCTGGACAAGAATATCAAACATAATATTGAGATTATTGTGGACCGTCTGGTCGTAAAGCCGGGGATCGAAAAACGTCTGACTGACTCTGTGGAAAATGTGCTTCATCTTGCGGAAGGACTTCTTGTGGTGGATGTGATAGGCGGGGAACAGATGAATTTCAGCCAGAGCTTTTCCTGCCCGGACTGCGGAATCAGTATTGAGGAGATCGAGCCGAGAAGTTTCTCTTTCAATAATCCATTTGGCGCCTGCCCGGAGTGCTTCGGACTTGGATATAAGATGGAGTTTTCAGAGGAGCTGATGATCCCGGATCCATCTCTTTCCATAAACCAGGGCGCGATCGCAGTGCTGGGGTGGCAGTCATGTACAGACAAGTCGAGTTTTACACGGGCGATCCTGGAGGCGCTCTGCAGTGAATATGGGTTTGACCTGGATACACCTTTTGAGAAATACCCGAAAAAGATCCATGATATCCTGATTTATGGAACAAACGGAAAATCCGTGAGGGTCTCTTACAAGGGACAGAGAGGCGAGGGTGTGTATGATGTTGCCTTTGAGGGACTGATCAAAAATGTGGAGCGGAGATACCGCGAGACAGGGTCAGAGACTATGAAAGCAGAATATGAGACATTTATGAATATCACTCCGTGTTCTGCCTGCGGCGGTCAGAGGCTGAAGCCCGGCGCCCTTGCCGTTACAGTAGGAGGAAAAAATATCGCGGAAGTAACATCGCTGTCCATAGAAAAGCTTCAGTTGTTTATGGATGAACTGGATCTTTCCGAGACCCAGATGCTGATCGGGGGACAGATTTTGAAAGAGATCAGAGCAAGGATCAAGTTCCTGATGGATGTGGGACTGGATTATCTGACGCTGGCCCGTGCGACGGGAACACTTTCCGGAGGCGAGGCACAGCGGATCCGGCTCGCCACCCAGATCGGTTCCGGTCTGGTGGGTGTGGCTTATATTCTGGACGAACCCAGTATCGGTCTTCATCAAAGGGACAATGATAAGCTTCTTGCCACGCTGAAGCATCTCCGTGATCTCGGGAATACTCTGATCGTGGTAGAGCATGACGAGGATACCATGCTGGCGGCGGATTATATTGTCGATATCGGTCCCGGGGCCGGAGAGCATGGAGGGGAAGTTGTTGCCGTGGGCAATGCCCGGGAAATCATGAAAAATAAAAATTCCATCACAGGGGCATACTTATCAGGCAAGATCAAGATCCCGGTGCCTGAGGAACGAAGAAAGCCTTCCGGCTGGCTGAAAGTGGTCGGAGCCAGGGAAAATAATCTGAAAAATATTGACGTGGATTTCCCTCTTGGAGTGATGACATGCGTGACCGGCGTATCAGGATCCGGGAAAAGTTCTCTTGTAAATGAGATCCTGTACAAGAAGCTGGCGCATGATCTGAACCATGCCAGGACCATTCCGGGAAAGCATAAGAAAATTTCGGGACTTGACCAGGTGGACAAGGTCATTGCTATCGATCAGTCTCCTATCGGACGGACGCCCAGATCCAATCCCGCAACGTATACCGGGGTGTTTGACCTGATACGCGACCTGTTTGCTGCGACTCCAGACGCAAAGGCGAGAGGATATAAGAAGGGGAGGTTCAGCTTCAATGTCAAGGGCGGACGCTGCGAAGCCTGTGCGGGGGATGGAATTTTAAAGATCGAGATGCACTTCCTTCCGGATGTGTACGTGCCCTGTGAAGTGTGCGGAGGAAAACGCTATAACAGAGAGACTCTCGAAGTAAAATACAAAGGCAAGACGATCTATGATGTTCTCAACATGACGGTAGAGGAGGCGCTGGAGTTCTTTGCCCATGTGCCAAGCATACGGAGAAAGATGGAGACGCTGAATGATGTGGGACTTTCCTACATCCGGCTGGGGCAGCCGTCTACTGAACTGTCCGGGGGCGAGGCGCAGAGGATCAAGCTCGCCAGCGAACTGAGCAAGAGGAGTACAGGGAAAACGGTATACATCCTGGATGAGCCTACGACGGGACTGCATTTTGCGGATGTGCACAAGCTGACAGAAATTTTGAGAAGACTGTCCGGCGATGGGAATACGGTCATTGTCATCGAACACAACCTCGATGTGATCAAGACAGCGGATTATATCATAGATATCGGTCCGGAGGGCGGAGACCGTGGCGGCACGGTGGTCGCCTGCGGGACCCCGGAGGAAGTGGCGCGGAATGAAAAGTCTTATACAGGGAAATATATAGATACTATGCTGAAAAAGTAAAGGCAAAAGCGAAAAAGGTCTTTCCATTTTCTGTAAAGTCTATTATACTGGTTATGCGGACAGACAGCAGAGAGGGAAGCTGTCTGATTCCGTTTTACAAGAAAAAGATGAGAACCCGCAGGGGAGAAAGATACACGGGAAAGAGTATGAAGATTTAGAAGGGAGAATTGAATATGTCGGTAGATATCGGGATCGATCTGGGAACCGCAAGCGTGCTGGTCTATGTGCGCGGCAAAGGTGTTGTGCTCAAAGAGCCTTCTGTGGTCGCCTTTGACCGGGACACGAATGTGATAAAAGCCATCGGCGAGGAAGCCCGGATGATGCTGGGAAGGACTCCGGGCAATATTGTAGCTGTCCGGCCGCTCAGGCAGGGAGTCATCTCAGATTATACAGTGACCGAGAAGATGATCAAGTATTTTGTGCAGAAAGCGCTTGGAAAGCGAACGTTTAAGAAGCCCCGTATCAGCATCTGCGTGCCGAGCGGCGTGACGGAAGTGGAGAAGAAAGCAGTGGAAGAGGCAACATTTGCGGCAGGCGCTAGAGAAGTCCATCTGATCGAGGAGCCGGTGGCTGCGGCGATCGGAGCGGGGATCGATATCGCAAAACCATGTGGAAACATGATCGTTGATATCGGCGGCGGCACTGCGGATATTGCGGTGATCTCGCTGGGCGGCACTGTGGTCAATACTTCGATCAAAGTGGCTGGAGATGACTTTGACGAAGCGATCGTCCGCTATATGCGCAAGAAACATAATCTTCTGATCGGAGAGCGGACTGCGGAAGATATTAAGATCAAGATCGGGACAACATACCCCCTCGTGGAGGAGGAGACTATGGAAGTCAGAGGAAGGAATCTTGTAACCGGGCTTCCGAAGACAGTGACCGTGACTTCGTCTGAGACAGAGGAGGCTTTGAGGGAGGCTACCAGTCAGATCGTAGAGGCGGTTATTTCCGTTCTTGAGCAGACACCGCCGGAGCTGTCGGCAGATATCCTGGACCGCGGGATCGTGCTGACCGGCGGAGGCGCTATGCTCAGAGGCCTTGAGGAGCTGATCGAGGAAAAGACCGGGATCAACACTATGACAGCGGAGGATCCGATGAAGGTCGTAGCGATCGGGACAGGGCAGTTTGTGGAATTCATGAGCGGAAGAAAAGATTTCTGAACCATGAGAGGCAAAACCAACAGTTAAATGTGTTATCGACAGGGATGTGGGCTGTTTAGCAGAGCTATGCGGCACATCCCTGTTCTGATGTAATGAGAATAAGAAGGGACAGGCAATGGAGACAGTCACAGGATATGTGGGACACATTGTGTTCCGGAATGAGGAAAATGGATATACAGTCTTTCATCTGGAAAACGATGACGGGGAAGTGACCTGCGTTGGAAATTTCAATTTTATAAATGAGGGAGAAATGCTGGAGCTCACAGGAGAGTATGTGAATCACAATGTATATGGAACACAGCTTAAAGTCGCGTCCCATGTGGTGAAAGAACCTGAGGATCTCGTATCCATCGAGAGATATCTCGGCTCCGGGGCGGTTAAAGGCGTGGGGGCTGCCCTTGCGGGAAGGATCGTAAGGAAGTTTAAAGAAGATACATTCCGTATTATCGAGGAAGAGCCTGAGCGCCTTGCGGAAGTCAAGGGGATCAGTGAGCGAAAGGCGCGGGAGATCGCAGAACAGGTGGAGGGAAAGAAAGACATGCGAAAGGCAATGATCTACCTCCAGAAATATGGAATTTCTACAAGACTCGCAGCAAAGATATATCAGTATTACGGTATGCGTGTATACAAAGTTTTGGAAGAAAATCCTTACCAGCTCGCAGACAATATAGAGGGCGTGGGTTTTAAAACGGCTGATGAGATAGCCGCGCGCATAGGGATACATACGGATTCCGACTACCGTATCAAGAGCGGACTCTTTTATACGCTTCAGCAGGCGGTGGGAGAGGGCCACATATATCTTCCGGAAGAGGTGCTTGTCCACCGGGCAGGCGAGCTGCTTGGCGTGGAGATCCGGGACATCAGCAAGCATGTTATGGATCTGTGCATTGAGAAAAAGACAGTTATGAAGGAAGGCGGGGATGGGCTCAGGATCTATCCTGCCCATTATTACTATCTGGAGCTGAATACGGCGAAAATGCTCCATGACCTGAATATTGACTGTGAAATGCCGGAAGATATGATGGAACGAAGACTGAAAAAAGTCGAAGAGACAGAGCAGATCGAGCTGGATGTGATGCAGCATAGAGCGGTGATCGAATCCATCAAGCACGGTCTGCTTGTCCTGACCGGAGGTCCGGGCACGGGGAAAACGACTACGATCAACACGATGATCCGGTTCTTTGAGAGCGAGGGCATGAGCATCCTGCTCGCCGCCCCTACCGGACGCGCGGCAAAGCGCATGACCGAGGCTACAGGTTATGAGGCGCAGACCATCCACCGTCTTTTGGAGGTGAATGTAAATCCGGAAGAGACGGACAGCGCGGGCGGTTTTATGCGGAACCGGCAGAATCCGCTGGAAGCGGATGTGATCATTATTGACGAGATGTCCATGGTGGACCTTCCTCTGATGCATGCCCTGCTCTCGGCTGTAGTGCCGGGGACCAGGCTGGTGCTGGTCGGGGATGTGGATCAGCTCCCCTCGGTGGGACCGGGGAGTGTGCTGAAGGATATTATTACATCTGACTGCTTTCCTGTAGTGACCCTGACGCGGATTTTCCGCCAGGCAGGGGAGAGTGACATTGTGGTAAACGCTCACAAGATCAATGCCGGGGAGCCGGTAGTCCTCGACAATAAAAGCCGTGACTTCTTCTTCCTGAGACGTCAGGACGCTGACACGATCATTGGAGTGACCATTATGCTCATCCAGAAGAAACTGCCCCGGTATGTGGGGGCTGAGCCCGGCGAGATTCAGGTTATGACGCCCACCAGGAAAGGACTGCTGGGAGTAGAGAGGCTGAATACTATCCTTCAGAGGTATTTGAATCCTCAGGATCCGAAAAAGGCAGAGAAAGAAATCAACGGGCGCCTGTTCCGTGAAGGGGACAAGGTCATGCAGATCAAAAACAATTACCAGCTGGAGTGGGAGGTGACGACCAAATTCGGTCTTGCTGTGGACAAAGGCGCAGGTGTGTTTAACGGCGATATGGGAGTGATCACAGAAATAAATCAGTATACCGAGACAATAGAAGTGGAATTCGATGAGGCGAGGAGGGTAAAGTATGGGTTTGACGCAGTGGAGGAGCTGGAGCTTGCGTATGCGATCACGGTGCACAAATCTCAGGGGAGCGAATATCCGGCAGTGATCATCCCGCTTCTTCAGGGTCCCAGGCTTCTATATAACCGGAATCTGCTGTATACGGCAGTGACAAGGGCGAAAAAGTGCCTCACTATCATAGGGAGTGATACAGTATTTCAGGAAATGATACAAAACAAAAACGAACAGGCAAGGTATACGAGTCTGGCGGAGCGGATCCGCGAATTCAGGGACAGCCTTTAAATCCACCGGGGCGCAGCCGGAGGAGCGTCGTGAGGAAAATGTCAGACCGGCTCCTTGATCTCCTTTATCCTCCGGTCTGCCCGTTTTGCGGGAAGCTGTCTGCGGAAGGAATCTGCGCGGTATGCAGGGGGAAAATTGTCTATGTCAGCGAGCCGCGCTGCATGAGGTGCGGGAAGCCGCTTAGAGATGAGACGGGGGAATACTGTCAGACCTGCGCGCACCGAAGATCCGCCATTGATCAGGGAAGAGGACTCTGGCTTCACGCAGATCCGGTATCCGGCGCTGTATACCGTTTTAAATACAAGAATAAAAGGATTTGGGGCAGGATCTTTGCAGCAGAGCTGGCGCGGCAATACGGGAAACAGATCAGAGACTGGGGGATACAAGAGATAATTCCGATACCTCTCCATGCTTCAAGAAAACGGCAGAGGGGGTTCAACCAGTCCGAGGTTATTGCCCGGGAACTGGCGGAACTGACAGGGATCCCATGCCGGACAGATGTTCTGTTCCGCATCAGAAAGACTGTGCCTCAAAAGCGGCTGGATCCAATCGGAAGAACTGCAAATCTTAAGGGGGCATTCGGTGTTTCAAAAAGATGGAATGCCTGTGAAAATGTGCTTCTCATAGATGACATTTATACAACGGGTGCAACAGTGGAAAAAGCCGCGAAAATGCTCAAAAAAGCGGGATGTCGAAATGTCTACTTTTTAACCATAAGCATTGGACAAGGTATCTGACTGTATGATATACTAAAACATAATGGACTGAATTAAAAGAAGCTGAGTACATAGGAAGGACGTGTAAAAGCGTTATGTTGGATAAGAGAAAGATACGCCTGATGACAAAGGCTGCGATTTATGAAAAAGAGTACGGCGAAGAGGATTTAAAAATTACCAGTTATTATAAAAAGGATTATGCCAGCCTCAATACTTGGATCACACTGATTTGGGTCACGGCAGGATATGCTCTCCTTGGAGGGATCCTGTTTCTTTGCTTCGGAGAAGCCCTGCTGGAAGGGATTACCCTTATGCGCCTGATCTTTCTGACAGCGGTTGCGCTGGCGCTCTATCTTGTCCTTTTGATCCTATATGGCATCGGCGCGGGAAATTTTTATTCCAAAAAGCACATCCGCGCCAAGCAGAGAGTGAAGAAATATCTGCGGGATATATCGCGTCTTGAAAAAATGAGTATGAAAAAGGAGATATACAGATCATGAGTACATTACTTGTCTGGAGAGAAAAGCTTCAGAGGCTTTATGCATCATATTCGATTTATATGCAGAAAGGAATCCAGTTCATATTGGGACTGCTCCTCTTCGGGCTGATTAATTATAATATTGGATTTATGAAGATGGCATCTTCTGTATTTTGTACCATCGGTCTGGCTGTGATCTGCACGTTCCTTCCGATGATCGTTATGGTCATGGCGGCAACGGTGCTGATACTGGTACATTTCTACGCATTGTCGCTTCCGATCGCAATTGTATCTGCAGTTATTTTTCTCCTGATGTATATTTTTTATTTCAGGTTCACACCTAAAAAAGCATGGCTGGTTCTTATTGCTGCTTTGGCATTTGGGCTGAAGATCCCCTTTGTTATTCCGGTGGCGTTCGGGCTTATGGGGACACCGGTATGGATCGTTCCGGCAGCCTGCGGGATAATTTCCTATTACATGGTTAATTTTGTAAAAGGCTCTGCTGCAGCGTTAAAAAGCGCGGATGCAGACGGCATTGCGGCAAGCCTTACAAGTTTTACCAAGCAGGTGCTCAGCAGCAAAGACATGTGGCTCATGATCATGGTGGTAGTGATCGGCATCCTTGTAGTGAATCTGGTGCGCAGCCGTGCTGTCAGCCATGCATGGAAGATTGCCTCTGCATCAGGGGCCGTTGTCTGCCTGGTCATCGCGGCGGCGGGGAATATGGTGCTGGAAGGAAACATTTCCTATGTGTCGATTACAGTAAGCGCGGTGCTCGGGATCGCCCTGGGGCTTGTCCTGGAATTCTTTTTCTTTTCGGTGGATTATTCGAGGACAGAGAATATCCAGTTTGAGGACGATGAATACTATTATTATGTAAAAGCAGTTCCAAAGGTCGGCGTATCTGTACCGGAGAAGCAGGTAAAACATATCACAGAAGATACGGGAAACAGGAATAAAAATACAGAGGACATTCTCCTTACAAAGAGCCTGAGTAAAGAATTGGGGATTGATAAGGAGAAGGTTGAGTAGGCAAGGCGGTGACAACGCAGTATGATAGACTGGATGAGAAATTTCATAGACAATTATACACATGGTATGTATTTTCCAAAGATCCAGGTAATGGATATTATTGAAATCCTGATCATCACAGTGATCGTGTATGAAATCATGCTGTGGATCAAGAATACAAAGGCATGGATGCTTCTCAGGGGGATCATCATGCTGGGCGTGTTTATCCTTTTGGCATGGATCTTTCAGATGCATACGATCCTTTTCCTGGCAGCGCAGTCCATCAATGTACTGGCGATAGCGGCGGTTGTCGTATTTCAGCCGGAATTGAGGCGCGCGCTGGAGAAACTGGGTGAAAAAAATATACTCAACAGCATTAATCCGTTTGATAAAAACAGAGATAACGAGCGCTTCTCGGATGAGACAGCGGACAGCATTGTCCGGGCATGCTATGAAATGGGCAGTGTATGTACGGGGGCCCTTATCGTGGTAGAGCAGGCGATACGGCTCAATGAGTATGAGATGACAGGTATTGAGCTGGACTGTAAAGTGTCATCGCAGGTGCTGATCAATATTTTTGAGCACAACACTCCGCTCCATGACGGAGCTGTGATCATTCGGGGCGACAGGATTACGTCAGCGACATGTTATCTGCCACTGTCGGATAATATGTCTATCAGTAAAGACCTTGGTACTCGTCACAGGGCAGCGCTGGGGATGAGTGAAGTCTGCGATGCACTTGTGATCGTTGTCTCGGAAGAGACCGGGCTTGTCTCTGCCGCTATGGGCGGCAGGCTCACCCGCGGGATCAAGCGTGAACAGTTGAGGGAAATGCTGAGCCAGATTCAGTATAGAAAGTCGGAACAGAAAAGATTTACTATACGGAAAGGATGGCGCAGAAGATGAAGAAGTATAAGATTACAACGAATTTGGGCTTAAAGGTTATCGCATTCATCTTTGCTGTATTTCTCTGGTTTATAGTAGTAAATTTTGACAATCCGGTAGGGAGCAGCACATTCAGGGATATACCGGTACAGATCTTGAATGAAGATATTATAACGTCTGCCGGGGAAGTATATCAGGTCGAGGGCGACAAGACGGTTACAGTAGTGGTCTATGCGACCAGGGAGGTACGCCAGAAGCTGACCAGTGATAATATTGTCGCCACAGCGGATATCAAACAGATTGACTCAACAGGGCGTCTCGTGCCCATAGAGGTTGCGATAAACGGATTTAGCGGAGAGACGATCACAGCGGAGGCTATCCCCAGAAATCTGACGATCCAGAGAGAAAAATCAGGGAAAAAGGTCATGTCCCTGACAGTGGATACCGGTGGGATAAATTTGGCAGACGGATATATTTTGGGAGATGCGTCAGTGGAACCGGATCAGGTAACCATAACCGGAGCGGAGTCAGTTTTGAAGCAGGTTGATCGGGCAGTGGCACAGGTGGATGATGTGAGCGGCGTCTCTGAAGATTCTGTACTGCCTGCATCACTTGTTTTGTATGATGCAAACGGTAATGAGCTGAACCAGACGCAGATCGGAAATAATCTGGGAGAAAAAGGGCTCTCGGTTTCCGTAGAGGTGCTAAAAGTTAAAGGGATCCCAGTCGTGTTTGGTGTGACCGGTTCTCCCGCAGAGGGATATAAATATACCGGATGCATCAGCACCCCAGAGAGTGTCCAGGTCTGCGGAAAGAGTGAAGACATTGACAAGATAAGCGAAATCGATGTGCCGGCGTCCGCGGTCGATATCAGCGGTGCTTCCGCGCCGATCGAGCTGACAGTGGATATTACACAATACCTTCCGGAAGGTGTGAATCTGGTGGATGAGAATTCTGGAAATGTCACAGTTACTGTTAAGATCGAGCAGGAAGGTACACTTTCCATTGACTTTATGGTAAGTTCAATAAGGATTAACAATTTGGCGGAAAATCTCCAGGTGAGCTACGAGCCGGATGCGGAGATAACGTTTCGCTTTACCGGGGATGAAGCCCTGCTTGATACGCTTGATATCAGCAATGCGGTTTCTGTGGACCTGAGCGATTACGATGAAGCCGGGACTTATGACGTCCCTGTGAGAGTAAATCTTCCCGCAGGGATCAGTCAGGACGGACAGGTGACGGTACAGCTTACTTTAGAGGAAAAAGCATCGGAAGAAAATCCGGGCAGTCAGGGCGGAGAGTGATGCCGGACGCTTTTTATGAAAAGACGATAAGGAGAGGATACGGATGGTAAAGGGGAAAGTCAAGATTAAGAATCCGACAGGGCTTCATCTTAGGCCGGCAGGATTGTTTTGTAAGACAGCAATGCAGTTCGACTGCAAAATTACAGTCCTGAAAAAGACCAGGCATGAAGAAGTGACTGCGAATGCAAAAAGTGTGCTCAGTGTGCTCGGATCATGTATAAAGAGCGGAGATGAGATAGAGATCATCTGTGAAGGTACTGATGAACAGGATGCTCTGGGTACTATGATACAGCTTGTAGAGGGTGGACTGGGAGAGTAAAGTAATGAAATTATCAGTGTAATCAGGAGGAGAGAGTTATGTCAAAAGCTGCACTAGTGATCATGGCCGCCGGTATCGGCAGCAGGTTTGGAGGAGGCATCAAACAACTCGCACCGGTGGGACCGGGCGGGGAGATCATTATGGATTACTCCATTTATGACGCGCTGGAAGCAGGATTCGATAAGATTGTCTTTGTGATCAGAAAGGACATTGAGAAGGATTTTAAAGAAGTGATCGGGAATCGGATAGAGAAGCAGGCAGATGTGGACTATGTCTATCAGGAATTGGATGACATCCCGGGAAAATATCAGGAAAAGTTCTCTGGCAGGACAAAGCCGTGGGGGACCGGACAGGCAATCCTCTGCTGCAAAGATGTGGTTGATACTCCGTTCCTGGTGATCAATGCGGATGATTATTATGGGAAAAGCGCTTTCCGGGAAGCCTACAATTATTTGACAAGAATTCCGGATACTGGTAAAATACAAATTTGTATGGTTGGCTTTGTATTAAAAAATACGCTCAGCGATAACGGGGGAGTGACAAGAGGACTCTGTAAGGTAGATGAGCATGGAATGCTGACAGGTATCACGGAAACTCATAATATAGAGAAAGACGGCGATCGTGCTGTTATCCGTGAGGCAGATAAAGTAAAGGCTCTTGATGCGGATACACCGGTATCTATGAATATGTGGGGACTGACCCCGGCTTTTTTCGAAATACTTGAATCGGGGTTTGAACGCTTCCTCAATGATACTCCCGCCGAAGATTTAAAGGCAGAGTATCTGCTTCCGACGATCATCGGCGATCTTCTTATGGAGGGGAAGGTCAGTGTAAAGGTCCTCAAATCGGAAGACCAGTGGTTCGGCGTGACGTACAAAGAAGACAGGGAAGCTGTAATGAATGCGGTGAGAAACCTGATAGAGAATGGTGTTTACCCATCCTCTCTTTATAAATGAGGATCACACATGTGTGACGGAGATTTCGGCATTAGCGCGAAAGGCGAAAGATAAGAAAGAAAAGGATTTTTAGATAATGGCTAATAGACGCAGCACATCCGAAAGGACCGGACAAAAAAGCAGACAAAAGGGAAAAGGCAGTGTACGCCCGAGAAAGAATGGGTTTGGAAATTTCTGCCTTGTTCTTCAGGCGTTAGCCAGCCTGGCGTTTATGGGGGTTGTCATTCTTCTGGACATGCTTCCGTTGAAGTATCTGGGGCTGGTAGCGATGGTTCTCTTTTTCCTGTGGTGTATCACTTTTGTGTCACAGGCTGCTAGGAAAAAAAGAGGGATCGCAGGGAAATTGTACAGCCTTCTTATGATTGCTGTACTTGCTGTGGGAACCTATTATGTTGCCAAGACAAATAATATGATCGCAATGATCACAAGCGGCGGTGTGAAAGTAGATAATATGGTGGTGGCTGTCCTTGCGGATGATCCGGCAGAAACGCTTGAGGACGCTGCGTCTTATAATTTTGGGGTTCAGTTTGCCCAAGGGGCTGATAATATGCAGTCTGTGGTTCTGGATATCCAGAATCAGCTTGGGACAGATATTAATATGACAGAATACGAGTCGGTCCAGGAACAGGCTCAGGCCCTGGTGTCAGGAGAAGTACAGGCGATCGTCTATAATCAGTCTTATACAGATCTTATGGATGAGACTGTCGAAGGGTACAGTGACCAGATCCGTATCATATACAGACATGAGATTGAGACGAAGCTTGATTTTGGAGGCTCAGCGGAAGATGACAGCTTGACAAAGGCACCATTTACCGTATATATCAGCGGACTTGACGTTTATGGGGATGAACGGGATGAAGAAGGAAGAGACTCGGAACGTAGTGATGTGAATATCATTGCTGTTGTGAATCCTACCACACACCAGATTCTGCTTGTTACTACACCGAGAGATTATTTCGTACCCATACCGGGAGTATCCGGCGGGATGAATGATAAGCTGACCCATGCGGGAACTTATGGCATCGATGCATCGATGGCTACATTAGGCGAGCTGTATGAAACAGATATTAATTATTATGTCCGGTTAAATTTCAGTTCGTTGATCAATATTGTCGATATACTCGGGGGAGTAGATGTATACTCAGACTATGCATTCGAGACAGGATGGGAATCCGGGTATGAGATGCAGGTACAGGAAGGGTACAATCATTTTGATGGCCAGCAGGCGCTTGCGTTCTGCCGTGAAAGACATAATCTTGTGGACGGAGATAATCAGCGGGGGAGGAACCAGCAGGCAGTGATTACTGCGATGCTGAAAAAGGCACTGTCTCCGACTATGCTGTTGAAAGCGAACAGCATTATAAATCAAGTCAGTCAGGATGTGGAGACAAATGTATCTCAGGGGCAGCTGAATTCTTTGGTGAAGTATCAGCTCAGTACAGGAGCGGAGTGGACGATTCAGTCTGTTGCTGCAACTGGTTTTGATGGAGAGGACTATCCGTATTCAATGCCGAATGATCTGGTATATGTGATATATCCGGATGAAATGGTGGTGGACGAAATCATTCATTTGACAAATGTGGTGGAAGAGGGTCGGACGCTGACAGAGGGGGAACAATTAAATTAGGCCAAAGTGCGGATGAGGGCGGAAATGATGGAAAAGTCGTTTCTGCCCTTTGAATGTGGTAGACATATAATGGATAATCTATGTAGTTGTGAAGGTGCTTTCCAGAAAGAGTCTGTCATATATAAAACTCGATCACACTGTATCTTCAGGGGGGATTCTGAAGATCAGCATATTGGACATATAACTCGGGATATGCAGAAAGAGCGCATTGCAATGGCAGTCCAGAAAAAGGAATCATATATTGGAGAAGAAGAGTCTGAGATCAAAAGCCTTCCGAATGGCATCAGGAACAAAGGTTCTGAAAGAGCAACTTAAGACGCTGAAGCATTTTTGGCAGAGAAAGGCAGGAAGTTCGAAGTCAGTTGATTGAATATTTAATACAAGTATTGTTGGTATGTTTGCAACAGACCAGAATGTGGAATATGGTGAAGCTATGAATATATTTTATAATTCAGAGTCTTTTGAAAAATTCAAGACAAAGAAACGGCACTGTATTTGGAGAGTCCAGAATATGTGTATGATATTTTCTAGGATGAATTGAATTTTGGACATATTGTCTAGGTGGAAGGAATTATCTTCTGATGTATTTGATGTTGAGATCAGGTTTTCACAGTAATCTGGTGTAAATGAGAAGAAAAAGGTAATCGAGAGAAAACAGCATATTCTTAAAGATTCTCTTGTAAAGGAGTAAATTTTTCCATTGAAATGAAAGTGATAGCTTGTTATTATTAATCTGTTATGATCAGGCAAGTATAAATTGAAATGTAAGGAGCGGATAATATGAAGAAATTTTGGCGCTTTTTTATTAGTACAGTCATGCTTATGTGTCTGACTCTTTTCCTGCTTACGGGATGCAGCAGAGAGACAGATAAGGAAAAGGAAGATGGACAGAGAAAAGAAGAGGTTCAAAAAACAGAAGATGAAGAACTGAAAGATCAGAATGAACAGCAGAATGTTCAGGCGGATCCGGAAGATCAGGAGACGGATGAACCAGCGGATACTCTAAGGCAAGTGTCAGTGTATTATGTTGATGACCAGACTGCTGAGATAGTGAGCAAAAGTGTGGAAGTCCATGATGAATATGATATTTGGAATGCGCTGAAAGACAGTGGGATACTGACAGACGACTGTGAACTTTTGAGCCTGACGGTAAATGAGGCAGAGAAGAAAATGGATCTGGATTTTAATTCTGCTGTCGGCGACCGTGTCCGGAGCATGGGGACAACCGGGGAAACGGAAATTGTAGGATGTATTATAAATACATATCTTGAAGCGTACGGATGCGAGGGGATACGTTTGACAGAAGAAGGACAGGCATTCGTCACTTCTCATGGAGCTGATCTTGACGGATACAGCGGAAAAGTTACTTTTTAAATCATAAACAGAAAGATTGATCAGATAAAATGACAACAGGAGGAACAGGGAAAATGCAAAAGAAAATCTCGAGGTTTATTGCGGGGATTTTGTTTGCCTGCATGATTGCAGGAAGTATACCGGCACAGGCAGTGTATGGGGATGACAATGCCGCAGGGTATGCGCAGGGATCAGGACAGGAGCAGTTCGGATCTGAGGGAAACACAGATGTAAAAGATGAGGAACAGCAGCCGGCAGAGAACGAAGAAATACAAGATGATGCGGCGGAAACTGAGCAGATAAATAAAGAAGAGTCCTCAGATGGAGCAGAGGAAATAGTTAATGAAGAAACAGATGTTTCTGATAATGCAAATGATATCATTCCCTCATCAGATGCGGACAGTGCTGCTGAAGCGACAGTGGAAGAGAAGGAAGCGGCTGAGAGAGCGGAAATCAATTTTGTTTATATCGAGAGCCCTTACCTGGAGACACCGGGGACACAGAGGATTGTTTTTTCTTTTGACCGGGAAATTACTGAGGCTGGAGCTGTCACACTTACGGTTGAAAATGAGACAGGTGTTCAGGAAGAATGGGGACTTACACGGCAGACAGACCACTTATATTTATTTGAAAAGGAATACACAGGAGATTCCTATACTGGTACATATCATGCAGTCAGCCTGAATTTTTATGATGGAGAGAATGAGAGTATTGTACTGAAAGATGCAGGCGTGGAAGCTGAGTTTGGAGTTAATGAGAAATACGATGGGATCGAGGAACTCCAGCCGGTGGAAGACAGTGCAGTGGAAGAATCTGGACAGCGGCAGGTGGATGCATCTGTGGTCACGATCGATGAAAATGGCGTAACACAGGCACAGGACAGTATTGCAGATGCGCTGAATGCGGTAAGCGCTCGGAATGCATCTGAAAATGGGATCAGTACATTTAGCGCAGACGCGTCTTCAAAAACACGCTCTGCCCGTTCCGGTGATATCGTGGTCGCACTGGATCCGGGGCATGATGCGTGGGATGCAGGAGCAAGAGGCAATGGGCTGGTAGAAGAAGAACTTACATTGAAAATTGCGAATTATTGCAAAGAAGAGCTGGAGCAGTATGCGGGAGTTTCCGTATATATGACAAGGACAGGCCCGGAATGCCCATATGGCATTTGGGGTGTGGGCTGTATAGAGAAAAGAGTGCAGGCAGCTGCGGCTGCCGGAGCGCAGATTTTTGTAAGCTTTCATTTGAATTCATCAGTCTCCTCCAGTGCGAATGGAGCGGAAGTGATCGTCCCGAATTACAGCTGGAAATATTCGGTGGGAACGGCAGGACATACACTGGGTCAGGCAATCTTGGATGAATTGGTTAAATTGGGGCTGACAGATAGAGGGATTTACAGCAAGGATACAACTATTAATGAGCGTTATCCAGATGGTTCGATCTCTGATTATTTTGGTGTACAGATTTACTGTAAAGAGCAGGGTATACCGGGGATTATTGTAGAACATGCATTTATTTCAAACAGCGGGGATGCAAACAGATTTTTGACAACTGAAGCGGGATTGAAGCAACTGGGAGTTGCGGATGCTACTGGGATTGCTAAATATTTAGGGCTGAGTAAAGGGCGCTGGGAAACAGACAGCTATGGGAATACTTGCTATTATGAAAATAGTCAAAAGGTCTACGGGCAGAAGCAAATCAGTGGCAAGTATTATTTCTTTGACTGGACAACAGGTTATATGGTGAGAGGATGGTACGATTTCCCTGAAAAGAGAGTTTATTATGGCCCTGATGGCGCAATGCGGTACGGGCAGCAGAAAATCGATGGAAAGTATTATTGTTTTGATTCACAGACCGGAGCGATGATAACCGGCTGGTATGATCTTCCTGGTAAACGGGTCTATTATGCATCTGACGGTACGATGGTTTATGGAGAGCAGGAGATAGATGGGAAAAAGTATTATTTCGATACAAGTTCAGGAGCTGTTTATTTTGGTTGGACAGTGATAAATGGGAGAACACGGTATTACTTTTCCAGCGGTAATTATGCGGAAGATCAGAAGTACATAGATGGGAAGTGGTACTATTTCGAATATGGAACCGGATATATGGTGACGGGGTGGTATGATCTCCCGGGAAAAAGAGTGTACTATGGACCAGATGGAGCAATGTGGTATAATCAGCAGAAGATAGATGGAAACTGGTATTATTTCGATATTCAGTCTGGGGCTATGGCAACAGGCTGGTGTAAGCTTCCGGGAAAAACAGTTTATTATGGACCAGATGGAGCAATGTTATATGGGAAGCAGACGATAGATGGAATAATCTATTATTTTGATACAAGTACAGGCGCTGTCACGACAGGGTGGATTACAGATGATATAGGGAAAAAATACTATACAGAAAATGGAGGAGTTGCGGAAGGACAGGAATTTATAGACGGGAAATGGTATTATTTTGAATATGGTACTGGGTATATGGTGACGGGATGGTACGATCTTCCAGATAAAAGAGTATATTACGGGCCGGATGGAGTGATGAGATATGGACAGCAGAAAATAAACGGGAAATTCTATTGCTTTGACACACAAAGTGGTGAAATGATAACTGGTTGGTACGATCTTCCGGGCAAAAAGGTATATTACGGACCGGATGGAGCAATGTGGTATGATCAGAAGCTTATAGACGGGAAATGGTATTATTTTGATACACAGACAGGAGCTATGGTGACAGGCTGGTATGACCTTCCAGGAAAAAGAGTGTATTATGGCTCTGATGGAGCAATGAGATATGGACAGCAAAAAATAGATGGAAAATTTTACTGTTTTGACAGTCAAAGTGGAGCGATGATAATTGGTTGGCATGACCTTCCGGAAAAGAGAGTATATTATGGACCGGATGGAGCAATGTGGTATGACCAGAAAATGATAGATGGGAAATGGTACTACTTTGATATACAGACCGGTGCGATGGCAATAGGTTGGTGTAATCTTCCGGGTAAAAGGGTGTATTATGGACCGGATGGAGCGATGAGATATGGACAGCAGAAAATAAACGGGAAGTTTTACTGTTTTGACAGTCAGAGCGGAGCAATGATAACTGGCTGGTATGACCTTCCGGGTAAGAGGGTATATTATGGCTCTGACGGAGCAATGAGATATGGACAGCAGAAAATAGACGGGAAGTTTTACTGCTTTGACAGTCAGAGTGGAGCAATGATAACCGGCTGGTATGACCTTCCGGGTAAAAGGGTGTATTATGGACCAGATGGGGCGATGTGGTATGATCAGAAGCTTATTGATGGTAAGTGGTACTATTTTGATACACAGACTGGTGCGATGGCAATAGGTTGGTGCAATCTTCCTGGAAAAAGGGTGTATTATGGACCGGATGGAGCGATGAGATATGGAGAACAAGAAGTAGATGGGAAGTATTACTACTTTGATATGAGTTCTGGAGCTATGCTGGTGAATGGTTGGCATGGTGATTATTATTACGGACCAGATGGAATCAGGCAGGAATCAATGCATTTAATACAAGGAAAGACATCAACAACTGTTGAAAAAATGGTCCGTTTTTATAATGAGAACTCTCCGATAAAATATCCGGCGGAAGCACTCAAAAAAGGAGGTGCTCCCGATTTAGAAACTTTCTGCAGGATTTTTGTTGAAGAAGCAGGTAAAGAGGGGATAAAAGCTGAAGTTGTATTTTCGCAGACTTTGCTTGAAACAGGGTATTTAAAATTTGGCGGACAAGTAAAGATAGAACAGTTTAATTTTGCAGGACTGGGTGCAACGGATGGAGGTGCATCTGGAGCAGATTTTTCAATATATGGTGGCAATGGTGTTCGTATGGGGGTACGTGCGCAAGTTCAGCATATGAAAGCTTATGCATCTTCGACGATTACAAAAGAAACGCTAAAGACAGAATGTGTTGACCCTAGATTTGATCTGATTTCCCCCAAAGGCTGTGCTCCTTATGTTGAATATCTTGGACAGAAGGAAAATCCCATGGGAAAAGGCTGGGCTACAGCAGAGAAGTATGGATATAATATTATTGAAATAATGAATAGATTATTAGAAATGTGACCCATCTAAAAGCTAGTGATTACAGAGGACCGGTGTCCTCTGTATTTGCTAGCCTTTAAAGGAATAATCTAAAGGAAAAGTGAGAAAAAATATGGTAAAAGAAAAAAACAAATTTGTTTTATATGCATTAGGATTTAATTTGTTATTGGGAGTATGTACTTTTGCGTATTTTATATTAAAAGAAAAGGGGATATTTACTCTTTTTGCAGATTTTAACAATCAACAGATCCCGTTTAATATATTAGCAAATCAGGCTGTGAAATCAGGAGAAATTTTTTGGAATTGGAATATTGATCTAGGATCAAATTTTATTGGGGCTTTCAGTTTTTATAATTTGGGAAGCCCTTTTTTCTGGATTACGCTACTGTTTCCAGCAAAGACTTTTCCATATCTTGCAGGCTGGTTTTTTGTTTTGAAGTATGCTGTGGCAGGAGCAACATCATGTGCATATATTCAGATGTTTGTCAAAAATAAAAAATATGCAGTCCTTGGATCGGTGCTGTATTCGTTTTCTGGATTTCAAGCGGCAAATCTGTTGTTCTACCATTTCCATGATGTTGTGGCTTTGTTTCCTCTAATGCTGTGGGGAATTGAAAAAATGCTCGTAGAGAAGAAAAAGGCAGTGTTTGCGATTGCAGTTTTTTTGAATGCGTTGCTTAACTATTTCTTTTTCGTGGGGGAAGTCATTTTTGTAGTGATTTATTTTCTGGTAAGATTTTTCTTTAAAAGTAAATCGCGTTTGAAAGACAGTGTTCAGTGTTTGGCAGAAGGTGCACTTGGTACTTTGATGTCTGCTGCATTATTACTTCCTTCGGTAATGTTTGTGCTATCTAATCCGCGTGTTGAAGAGAAAATTTCCGGCATTGGAGCCCTGGTCTTTAACGGAACAAAATATCTGCAGATTCTGAGAGCGTTCTTTTTCCCTGGAGAAAATATGAGTTACTCTTCATGCCTATATTGGGGAGAATGGTCTTCGTGCGCTGCATACCTTCCTATGGTTGGGATTGCTCTAGCTCTTGCTTTTATTCTTACAAAACCACGCCACTGGATGTCAAAAATGCTTATGATATGTGCCATTTTTTCCGTGGTGCCTGTCTTGGGAAGTGTTTTTTATTTGTTTAATGAAACTGTATATCAGCGTTGGTATTACATGCCATTGTTGTTAATGGCATTGGCATCAACTAAAGTTTTGGAAAACAGAAGGTTATATAAAGTAAAACGAGGAATAGAAATTTCAGCAGTTGCAATCGTAATCCTTACAGTGATAGTTGTGTCAGCAGGAAAAATAACGGGTACTGAACTAGTGTTCCGCAAGTATGTGTTTTGGATGCTTACATTTATAGCAGCAGCCGGTTTGGTCTTGACATATCTGATAGTTGAAAAGATAAAGGATAATACTTGGTACAGAAGAGCTGCATATGTGGGAATCGCACTTTTTTGTGTGGGCACAACTGCATTGAATTGTATTTTATATAGGAAAGCATCAGGAATGTCCTCGCAGCAGTATTATGCGGAGATTAAACGCGTTGAAAATGTAGATTCTCTTGATGAACAATATAGATTTGATAATGATGAGAATCTGGTTACAATGACAGTTCCATTGGCCGGGATCGGTGGTTGGTGTAGCACGGTCGGAAGAGGCATATTTGAGTTTTATGAGTCGCTTGGGCTGGAAAGAACAATCATCAACATTGAAGGTCCTGATGGCACTGTTGAGTTATTAGGCGGGAAATATAAAATCTATAAAGAAAAACAGGAGGGGGGAACTCTGGCTTCAGTTGTGGGATCGGATGACGGGGATATATACATATACGAAAATGAAAATGTGCTTCCGATTGGATTTACACAAGATATATATATATTGAAAAGTGATTTCCTTGAGTTGGATCCTGAATTGAGAGCTCTTGCAATGATTAAAGCGCTTGTCATCGAAGAGGACATGGAATCAGTAGTCTCAAGAGTTTTAAGAGAATATGATCCGGTAGAAGATGGAGAGATTTCATCAGAAAATAAAGTGGAGGATATTCAAAGGCATCTGCAGGAAAAAGGTGAAAATTTCAACAGATCAGGAAAGGGATTTTCTTTGACTATGAGTGTAGACAGAGATAAATACGCCTTTTTCAGTGTACCAGCGGATGATGGATGGACAGCAGAAGTGAATGGGGAACCGACGGAAATTTTAGATATTAACGGAATGATGGCTGTTCAGATTTATCAAGGAGAAAATAGAATTGAATTTAAATATGAAGTCCCGTTTTTGAAGGAAGGAATTATAATATCGATAGTCAGCTTTGTGGGGTGGGGGCTATATTGTGTTGTAACAAGAAGAAAAAAGTGATTGCTGTTGATAAATGGAAAAATGTGTACTATAATACACGTTGAATGTAGCTCAGAATTATGTGGAAAAGAATAATTATAAAGAAAGTGAAAAATGCTGATGACAAAATGTATACCGATTTTATATATAGTAATCCCTTGTTATAATGAAGAAGAAGTATTGCCAATGACATCAGGAATATTTAAAGACAAACTGGAATATCTGATATGTAAAAATAAGATATCGCCGGACAGCAAGATTCTTTTTGTTGATGATGGGAGCAAAGATAGTACATGGGATATTATTTTAAAATTGTCGTTAGAAAATAAGTGCTTTATCGGAATACAGCAGAGTAGAAACCGTGGTCATCAAAACGCGGTTCTAGCAGGTCTCATGGAGGCAAAAGCCAAGTGCGATATAACTATTTCTATTGATTGTGACGGGCAGGATGATATTAATGCGATGGATCAAATGGTTGAAGAATATCTAAAAGGAAGTGAAATAGTATACGGAGTACGTAATAAACGAGATACAGATACTTTTTTTAAGCGATTTACCGCTGAAACCTTTTACAAATTAATGAGATATATGGGAGTGGAGACGGTTTTTAATCATGCAGATTACCGACTTGTTTCATCACGGGTGCTACGCGAGTTTGAAAATTATAGAGAAGTAAATATTTTCCTGCGGGGAATGTTCCCTTTAGTTGGGTTCCGCTCAACGGCAGTTTTTTACGAAAGGCATGAAAGAATTGCAGGGGAGAGTCATTATCCTCTGTCCAAAATGCTTTCCCTAGCGATAGATGGGATAACGAGTTTGAGCGTAAAGCCTATCCGATGTATAACAGGTCTGGGATTTACGGTATCTTTCTTCAGTTTTATTCTTTTGATATGGATAGTAACAGGATATTTTTTGGGGAGAACTGTTCAAGGATGGGCAAGTACCTGTGCTATTGCAGCTTTTATCGGAGGAATCCAGTTAGTCTGTCTTGGTGTAATCGGGGAATATATCGGGAAGATATATTTGGAAACAAAACAGCGGCCCCGTTATATAATCAGTGAGAGAACAGGTGATGATTTAGAAAGTAAAGATGACAAATGAGAATAAGAAAGATTATTGATATTAAATTAGGCAAGTTCATTTTCGTAGGCGTTATAAATACTTTAACAGGCATGGTGATTATGTTCGGCCTGTACAATCTGGCAGGGTGTTCTTATTGGATATCAACAGCAGCAAATTATTTGCTGACCAGCATTATGAGTTTTTTTTTAAACAAATATTTTACCTTTAAATATTCCGGGGATATGGCTGGAAGTTCAATAAAATTTGTGGTTAATATAGCAGCGTGTTATCTGATTGCGTATGGATTTGCGAAACCTGTGGTATTTTCGTTGATTAAAGCAGTACCGAAAGTGCTGCAGACAAATATTGCCATGGTATTGGGAATGTGTCTTTTTACTGGTTTGAATTATTTTGGACAAAGATACTTTGTTTTCAAGAATAACAGCAACCCCGATTAATATATTATGAATTTTAGAAACGTAGAAAGAAAAGGTGGAGTTAATGTATATTAAAAACATACTGGACAATTTTAAAAAATATTCCTTTCTGTTAAAACAACTTGTAGGCAGAGATTTTAAGGTGAAGTATAAGCGGTCTGTTCTTGGCGTTGTATGGAGTCTTTTATATCCCGTATTGATGATGGCTGTGATGGCAGCGGTATTTTCAAATGTATTTAAGTTTTCTGTACCTGGGGTCAACTACCTGGTCTACCTGATGACCGGGCTTACATTTTTTAATTATTATAGTGAAGCCTCAAACCTTGCAATGAGTTCGGTTGTCGGTAATTTTTCTCTTTTGAATAAAATTTATATTCCCAAATATATTTTCCCGTTATCAAAGTGCCTTTTTGTGGGAATTAATTTCTTATTGACATTAATCCCATTGTATGGGGTTATCCTGTTATCAGGAAGCGGAGAGACTAAGTGCCACATAACAGTGCTTCATCTTCTTTTGCCATTTTCTTTCCTGTGTTTATTGTTATTCACAATCGGTGCAGGGCTTGTTTTATCAACAATATCAGTATTTTTGCGTGATATGTTTTATATTTACGGTATAGTGCTTACAATTTTGACCTATTTTACGCCTATTATGTACGACATTAATATTTTGGATTCGTGGATACAGAGAATACTCAAGTTAAATCCGCTTTATCACTATATTACTTTTGCGAGAACTATTATTTTATATAATCAAATTCCATCGCTTAAAAGTTTTGTTATATGCGGTGTGTCAGCTGTGGTTGTGCTTATAATCGGTGTAGTGATTTTTAAGAAAAATCAGGATAAATTTATTTATTACATGTAATGATTCGGGAGGAAATTATGATAGAAGTTCAAAATGTGTCTATGCGGTTTAATCTGGGAATTGAAAAAAACAATTCTTTAAAACAAATGGCAGTGGATTTGTTCAGCAGGAAAGCGCGGCAGGCACATCGGGAAAGAAAAAAGCAGAATGAATTTTGGGCTCTTCAGGATGTTAGTTTTACAGTTAAAAAAGGAGAAGTACTTGGATTTGTCGGATCAAACGGAGCAGGGAAATCAACTCTGCTGAAAGTTGTTGCCGGCGTTATGCGACCAACGAAAGGAAGGGTTTTGGTTGGCGGAAATATCTGCCCGATGATCGAACTCGGAGCAGGTTTTGACCTGGATCTTAATGCACGTGAAAATATATATCTGAATGGAGCGGTAATGGGATACTCAAAAGATTTTCTGGACAGTAAATTTCAGGAAATCGTAGATTTTTCTGAGCTCCAGGATTTTTTGGATGTCCCGGTCAGAAATTTTTCTTCGGGTATGACAGCCAGGCTTGCATTCTCAATTGCAACGATTGTAGAACCGGAAATACTGATTGTAGACGAGATACTTTCCGTGGGCGATCTGAATTTTCAGCAGAAAAGTGAAAATAAAATGCGCAGCCTGATTTCAGGAGGAACAACGGTATTGTATGTGTCTCACTCAATGAAGTCCATACAAAGCCTCTGTGACAGAGTTGTATGGCTCGAACACGGAAAGGTTATGATGGTAGGCGAGACCGAGCAGGTTTGTAAAGCGTACTATGAGAGTCAGATGAAATGAGTTCATCAGTTTTCTATATCATGGAGGAAATAATGGAAAAAGTAAGTTTGGATTTAAGCTGTTTTAATATTACGGAGCCGGCTATTGTGAATAGCAGACCGAAAAAAATGGAAATAGGAGCAGTGAAAAGTGTTCGTTTGACAAATGAAAATGCAAAATACTGCAAAATTATTTTCAAAGCTGATACGAAAAATGCCGGCGGATATCTGCTGATTAATGAACAATATGACATCCCGGTTAATTCGGTTTCTGTTATAGAAATAAAGACACCAATGGAGATCCAGGTTAAACTGGTCGTCTCGGCTGAATCTGAAATGCAGGTGAAGGAATTGTCCTTCGAACAGTTAGAGGAATACGAAGATTTGGTTGAAAATTGCGATTCTTCTAATAATGTTTTGGTCGTTACCCCTAGTTATCCCTCCAGTTCAAACTTATATCTTTGTGCTTTCGCGCATTCCAGGAACAGGGAGTATAAAGCGGCGGGAGTAAAACTGCAGGTTGTTTCTGTGTCATCCTATAACTGGTTTGAAACATTGTATACAATAGATGGGGTTTCAGTTTATAAAGGGACTTTTGAGTCTTTAAAACGTTTGCTGAGCACCAGACGTTATAAGGTGACAGTTACGCACTTTGTGGATGAGAATCTGCTGAGTATTTATGACGGTTATACTTACCCGTCAGATAGAATGATCTTTATCTGCCATGGACCGGAGACAGTATATCGATACCTGGTTAATGTGACCAGACCGTATTTTACAAAGGAAATCCCTGACTACACATACAGCGAGACATTTGAGTTAAAAGATTTTTATGTACGTAAGTATGCTCAGAAAGATAATGTGGAATGGGTCTTTGTCTCAGACTGGCTGAAAGAATTTTCAGAAGCACAGCAGGGGATACAGTTTAAGCACAGCAGAGTCATAAATAATATCATCAGTGAAAAGCAATTCCCGTATAAGGCAAAAAATGCAGAACAGAGGAAGAAGATCCTTGTTATAAGAAAATTTGACAATATATGCCAGCATTCGATCGACCAGATCGTGATGGCTATTTTGGAATTGTCTGAGAGAGAGTTTTTCAATCAGCTTGAATTTGAGATATACGGTGACGGAGAGTACTATGACGTTTTGACTGCTCCTATCCGGCGGTTCAAGAATATTCATTTTCACCGCAGATTTATCCCGAACAGCCTGATCTCAGATGTGCATGAAAAAGCAGGGATCCTTTTGATACCATCGAGGCATGATGCTCATGCAGTGGCAATGGGGGAAGGTGCGTCATCAGGACTGGTTGTTGTCGGTTCAAGCGTTACATCGAATCCATATTTTATGCAGCAGGAAAGGTTCCATACGCTTGCCGATCCGGAAGATCCGGTAGAACTTGCCGACATAATCGAAAGACTGTATAGAAACCCTGACGAATTCCTGACTATAAGCAGAGAGCTGTCTAAGTTTACGAGAGAGAACTTCTGCATAGATAATACTGTGAAGAAGGAGATCAAGCTTATAGAAGAGAAGCTGAAGGAGTCTGACGGTGAACTGTTCCCATTCAAAGCAGAAGCAGACGAACACCCGGTCTTATCAATCGTAGTACCTGCTTATAATGTGCAGCAGTATATAGAAAAGTGTGCAGTGTCATTAATGAATCACAGGAACTGTCATAAGACTGAGGTCATTATTGTAAATGACGGATCAAAAGACAATACTTCGCAGATCGCTCACAGTTTAGCAGAGAAGTCCTGTGGGATCATTAAAGTGATCGATAAAAAGAATGGCGGTCATGGTTCTACGATCAATGAAGGTATCAAAGCTGCAAAAGGGAAATATTTTCGTCTGGTCGACGGAGATGACTGGGTAGATGGAGAAAACCTGGCATGCCTGGTTGATAAACTGGAAACAGAGGATGCGGATATTGTACTGACGAAGGGATCGTATGAATATATAGAAAAAAGTCTTCTTGAAAATATCATAGATTATGACATGATGAGAGAAGGCATGCTATATAAATTTGATACTTTAGTGTATAAAGGGTACGGCTTTAAGACTTATGGTCCTATGCTGACGACTGCGAATATAAAGACAGAAGTATTGAAAAAAGCGGATTTCAGGATAACAGAGAAAAAGCCGTATGTAGATATGGAGTTCAATGCGTTCAGCCTGAAATATGTGGATACCATTAAATATTACGATCTTGATATTTACAGGTATTTAATAGGAAGAGCCGGACAGACTGTATCGCGGGAGGCTTGGAAAAAGAAATACAAGGATCACGCGGAAATTATATTTAATATAATTGCAACGCTTGAGAATGATACGGAGTTCCCGCTGCGGAAAAAGAAGTATGTGTATGAACACCTGATAACACAGATGGTGGATTCGCAGATATTTATGTATGATGTTGCTCTCGCATGGCCGGAGATCGACGGTTTCCTTGAACATCTGAGAAACTATCCGGAGGTTTATAAAAAGGCGATAGCTTATATTGAGAGAAAGCAGGGAAATTGCCAGCTGATTCTCAGAAAATATAAGTACCACAGGGGTAACAAGCCGATCATTATTCCGGGTGTATATGAGTCGATCAAGGATGATCCTATCCTTATGCTGGGGAGCAATGGCAGCGTATCTATGAAGCAGCGGGTGAAAAAGGCAGCAAAGTGTATTCTTCCCTATGGGATGGTTAAGAAAATCATACAAAAACGAAACGGGGGGATTTAATGCTTAAACGATTGAAAGCATTAGAAAATAAAATATGTTATATCAATCGTGTGCTTATAGATATAAACAGTAAACAAACCGCACTTCAGAGCCAGAATGCTGAGCTTGCAGAAGAGCTCAGCAGGATCTCTTCATGCGTCGGAATGCTTGATCAGCAGATAAAGGCTTTGGGAGAAAGACAGGAAAAACTGGAAGGCAGGCTGCTTTCCAGCATTTCCATATTAGAAGAAAAATGGAAACGGATTGACGATTATGTGAATCTGGAATATTTCATGCTGCCGAGTGGCGGCGGTACAAAGTATTTGCTGGCGGGATTCTATGGAGCAGTAAATCTGGGGGATGAATTAATGCTTCAAAAGTTATATGAGGATCTTTCTCCAGTGAGAAATAATATCTATGTTTTGATGTGCGATAATGCCGACCTGGATGTGTTCCTTTACCCCGGGATGAATATAATCCACTATCCGAAAAATAAGTTTGATTTTAATTTTTTATCCAATATTTTTGACTGTGTTATCTTCGGCGGCGGCGCGGTCATTGATGATACAAAGTATTCATTAAATGACAGTTATCAGTATGATCTTGGAAAGATTTTTATTGAACTTGCATCTTCGTTTATAAGCAGAGGGAAAAAGGTATATTCAGTTGGGCTGAGTACAAATGACCGCCTTACCGATGACGGATATATCGGAAAACTGCAAAGGATTATCAGCGGCAGCGCTTTTTTCTCTGTCAGGGATAAATACAGTGCGGCTGTATTAGAAGATACAGCCGGAAAGCAGGTCAGCCTGATCAACGATATCGTACTGACTTATAAGAGTAAAATATACCCGGAGGAAACAGAAGGTAAATATCGCATAGGAATTATCTGGATCTGCTATGAAGAATTAAAAAAGCCTCTTTATGAATTGCTTGACCATATTTTAGATAAATATGATATGAGTAATACAGAGGTCAGGTTTATACCGTTTTATGATTATCGTAAAAATGATCAGGTGTTTTATGATGAGCTCTGCAGGGAATATGGGAATGAAATTTTTTCTGTATCGGACATGCCGTATGATTTCTGTCAGGCTTACAGTGAAATATGCAGGTGCAATTTGATCATCAGTATGCGCTACCATGGGGCGCTGCTCGGTCTGAAGGGCGGCCGGCGGACGCTCGCCCTTTTATATAGCCAGCATCGGCATTATTATAACAAAATGAGGGATCTCTATGAGAAATTTGAGAAGGAACAGGATTTATTCACATCGATCGAGGAACTGAAAAAATCGGTCCCTGTTGCACCAGGTCTCACCAACAGAGAAATCCAGTTTGATAACAGCGCGTATGACGCGGTGATCAGCGAACTTATAAATCTGAGCGACAAATAAATTAGAGGATGGAATATCCGAGGTATTTTTATGAAGAGTTTAACAATACTGATTCCAGTATACAATACAGAAAAATATATTAAGCGATGCCTTGACTCCCTGTTGGTCCCGGAAGTTTTGGATGACATAGAAATCATTGTTGTAAGCGATGGCAGTAAGGACCACTCCGCAGAAATTGTCCGTGAGTATGTCGAACGGTATCCTGATACGATTATTTTGATCGATAAGGAAAACGGAGGGCACGGTTCAACTATTAATGCAGGGATCGCGGCGGCGACAGGTAAATATTTCCGTGTATTAGACAGTGATGATTGGTTTAATACATTGGAGTTTGCTGAATTTACTGCCCGCTTAAGAAATGAGGATGCGGACCTGGTAGTCTGTGATTATCGTAAGGAACACACATATAACAGCCAATCGGAGTATTTTCAGTACAAAAATCTTCGGGATGGACAAGTGTATGATCTTGACAAATTTGATCTGGCTCTTCTTGAAGGTGAATATTTTGTTATGGCAACTTCCACCTATAAGACCGAGATCCTCAGAAAGTCCGGCTTGAAACTTCTGGAGAAAACTTTTTACGTTGACATGCAGTACAATGTTGTTCCCATTACCCGGGTAAATAATTTCACATATTATCATTTGGATATTTACCGGTATTTTATAGGGCGAAAAGAGCAGAGCATGAATATGGAGAACTTTGTCCGAAATCAGGAACATCATAAAAAGATGATCAAATGGCTGATCGAATATTATACGAAAATAAGCGGGCAGTTATCTCCAAATAAGAAAGAATATATCGAGATCATACTGACTTATACTCTGAACACACATTATTCTATTTATTGTGAATATGATAATGATCATCAGAGGGCATACAGCGAGATAATAAATTTTGACCGCTATCTGCTTCACGTAAATCCGGGCTTATATGAGCGGCTCAACTGTATGGCTTATGTGCGGTATAACCGAAAAACACATTTTAAATTTGTAAGACTGAATGGCGCAAAATGGAACAAAGTAATGGCAGGCGCCAGACGCTTGAAAGGAAGAATCAATTCATGAAAAGAATACTGGTCGTCAGCTGGTTTTATCCTCCGATCAATTCATCGGAAGGTCTGGTAACATATAAACTGCTAAGGAATTCTTCTATGCAGTATGATGTATGCATGCAGGAGGGGAATGACTCCTGGTCCTACGGGAAAAATGAGATGCTCCCAGAGTCAGAACATGTGCATAAGATCGCGATCCCGGGAGATTCTCTGGAGTTATGGAAAGAAAAGGTCATAGAATATTTTTCTGCCCACAAAGACAGCTATGAGATCGTTATGACCAGGTCAATGCCTCCGGAAAGCCATGAAATCGGATTAAAAATAAAGGAGATTAAGCCGGAGATCAAATGGATCGCTTCTTTTGGAGACCCGATTGCAAATAATCCGTTTGTGTTGAACGGTATGAAAAAGGTGTCTCCATATTCTCTGAAAAGCGGTCAGATCGGGCTTAAAGGAGCTGTCTCCCCTAAACGGATCCTGAAAAATATGCTCTGGAAAAGAAGGACCAGAAATGAGCAGCTTCCATTTCGCCGGGAACAGCAGCTTGAGAGGGATATCATTACGCACTGTGATCATATGATCATGAACAATCCTTATCAGAAACAGTATATGCTGGGAAATTATGATAAAACAGTAAAAGACAAGGCGCTGGTCCTGCCGCACAGTTTCGATGCTTCTTTGTATGATAAAGAAATCGGAACAGAAGATACGGGGAAGATACGGATGGTGTATATCGGACATCTTGATGACATCCGTTCACCCCATCTGCTGCTTAATGCTGTTTTAGAGTTGAAAAAAGAGCAGCCGGACCTGGCTGACCGTTTGGACATTTCTTTTTACGGAAATATGTCTGCAAAAGAGAAGGTATATCTAATTGATAATGAACTGCTGGACGTTATCCACATTAAAAAGCCCGTGGATTATAAGACGAGCCTGGCGGTCATGAAAAGCAGCGACTGGTTGATCCATATTGATGCAAATTTAAGCAGCATATTGAGTGATAATATATTTTTTGCCGCGAAACTTGCAGATTATATAGGGGCGGGGCGTCCTATTTTTGCAGTTACAATGTTCGATGGCGCGGGAGCTGATATTGTCCGGGAAGTAAATGGAGTGACAGTATCATATACAGTTGATGAGATAAAGAACTATTTGTATCTGATCGTATATAAGGGATATCATATAACTGTAAATGAAGAGGCTAGGGCAAAATATAATGCCGTAAATGTGGCAGCGGAATTTGATAGATTTATAAAAGAACAGGTTTTATATTAAACCAGCTGTGATGAGGTGAACAGATGAGAAAAATAAAGGTCATGACTGTTTTTGGGACCAGACCGGAAGCGATCAAAATGGCACCGGTAGTCAAAGAATTACAATCGCGCGATGAAATTGAGGAGATTACCTGTGTGACTGCACAGCATCGCCAGATGCTGGATCAGGTGCTCGAGACATTTAAGATTACACCGGAGTATGACCTGGATATCATGAAGCAGGGACAGACACTTAATGAAGTTGTACAGCGGGTCCTCGGAAAGATCGGGGAAGTGCTTGAAAAAGAGAGACCGGATATTGTCCTTGTACATGGTGATACGACAACGACTTTTGCAGGGGCGCTGGCGGCTTTCCACAGCCAGATTGCCATCGGGCATGTTGAAGCCGGGTTGCGTACCTGGAATAAATATTCGCCGTATCCTGAGGAGATGAACCGTCAGATGGTGGGATGTCTTGCGGATATGCATTTTGCACCAACAAAAGTAAGCGCAGGAAATCTGATCAGAGAAGGAAAAGATGAATCCAAAATATATATTACTGGGAATACTGCGATCGATGCAATGGCAACAACAGTGGATGATACGTACCAAAACCCGATCTTTGACTGGGTCGGGGAGGATCGCATGATTCTTTTGACAGCACACAGGAGAGAAAATCTGGGTGAACCCATGTATCATATTTTCCGGGCGATCAAGAGGATCGTAGATGAATTCGAGGATGTAAAAGTAGTTTATCCGATCCATCTAAATCCTAAAGTACGTGAGATCGCTAATGAGGTCCTCGGAAATTGCGGCAGGGTGCGTTTGATCGAGCCGTTAGAAGTTTTTGATTTTCATAATTTCCAAAATAAGAGTTATCTGATCATGACAGACAGCGGTGGGATACAGGAAGAGGCCCCCTCTCTTGGAAAGCCTGTGCTTGTGCTTCGGGATACGACAGAAAGGCCGGAGGGGATCGAGGCGGGAACGCTGAAGCTGACAGGAACTGACGAAGAAGTGATTTACCGTGAGACAAAGAAACTGTTGACAGATAAAGACGCATACAGTGCCATGAGCCATGCAAGCAATCCGTATGGAGACGGACATGCCAGTGAGAGGATAGTGGACGCGATCATTGAAAAATTCAGCGGTCTTTTAAAATAGTGCGAGGCAGTAGTATAATAGAATGAGCAGGTCACATAAAGGAGTAAATAATATGGATAGGAAAGTAAAGTATTTAATCATTGGAGCAGGAATTTCCGGTCTTACATTTGCAAACTATGCGGATGGGGATTATCTTATCATCGAGAAAGAAGATGAGGTTGGAGGATACTGCCGTACAATAAAGAAAAAGGATTATGTGTGGGATTATGCGGGACATTTTTTCCATTTCAGTACAGAAGAATTCAAGAAAAAATTTTTAGATAGCGTAAGTCCGGAGGACATTAAATATAAAGATAAAAATACAAAGATTATTTATAAAGATGCATTGGTGGATTATCCGTTCCAGACAAATATCCATCAATTAGAGAAGCAGGAATTCATCGACTGCCTTTATGACTTATTCCACAGGGAAGAAAAAGAAGATTACGACAGCTTTCTGGACATGCTTTACGGGAAGTTTGGGAAGTCTATCGTGGAAAAGTTCCTCAGACCGTATAATGAGAAGCTTTATGCAGTAGATCTGACTACGCTGGATAAGGATGCGATGGGAAGGTTTTTCCCGTATGCGGACATCCCGGCGATCATTGATAATATGAAGGCTAATAAGGACAGTACATCCTACAATAACACCTTCCTGTATCCTAAGGATGGGGCTGGCTCCTTTATCCAGATCCTCTATGATTCACTGAATCACTCGAAAGTGCTGCTGGGGCATAAGGTTGTAAAGATCGATAACGAGAATAAGACAGCGGAACTTGATGACGGCAGTAAGATCACATATGGATATTTGATCAATACTTCACCGTTGAATCACTTCCTGGATTATTTTGAAGGGAAAGAATTTAAAAACCTGCAGGAAGCGCTGTCTTACAACAAAGTACTTGTATTTAATCTCGGATTTAATAAGAAATCTAAATATACAGAAGAACATTGGATGTATATCCCGGATAAAAAGGTAAACTTCTATCGGATTGGATTTTATGACAATATCCTGGATGCAGATAAACTGAGTATGTATATTGAGATCGGCTATGGAAAAAATGATGTGATCACAGATGCAGATGTAGAAACACAGTTGAAACTGACTTTAGAGAATCTCCACAAACTGGGGATCATCGATGATGAAACAAAACTGGAAGAGCATTCAACGATTATTATGGATCCGGCATACGTGCATATTAATACCGAGACAGAAAAGCGGATACAGGAATTTAAGGAGCGCGAAGCGGGAAATAATATTTATACGATTGGGAGATACGGGGCCTGGACATACTGTTCTATGGAAGACTGCATGATAGCAGCAAAGAACCTTGCTGAGAAATTGAATGCGGAATAAGAATTTTCCGGTATGTCAGAAAAGATGAAAAGAAGAAAATATTCAAAAAACAAAAACTATATAAGAAGGGACCTGATCCGCCGTTCTGTTTTTTCAGGGATTATCCTTGCGCTTGTCATGCTGTTTATAGGCGTTGAATGGAAGCTTTCACTAAATGCTCCCGAAAGCGTTAAAAAGGAAAATGTCGGACAAGTGAGCCAAAATAAGAGGGATCCGGTTATGGAGCCTTCAGCTGTGATTACCCTCAAAGGCAGTGAGACTGTTGAAATCAAACTTGGAGAATCCTTCACGGATCCTGGCTATACCGCAAAAGACAAAGACGGGACAGACCTTACTTCTCAGGTTAAGGTAGATGCCAGCGCATTGAATCGAGCGGGAGAGCGGGAGATTATCTATACGGTTATGGGGAATAATAATGTAGAAGCCAAAGCAATCCGTCCGGTAAAAGTTTTGCCCAATACGGAATACGCGGCTCAAGGTCTGCCAATCTGTATGTATCATTATGTATATGATCCGGCAAGCCCTCCGGAGAATATTGACAGCAATTTCATTTCTACGGATGCCCTTGCGGAGGAAATGAAATATCTTCATGAAAATGGGTATTATTACCCTACATGGCAGGAAGTAAGAGATTATGTTGATGGAAAGCTGCTGCTCCCCGAAAAAAGTATTGTGCTTACGTTTGATGACGGACCAAACTATATGTATCTCGGAACTCCGATTCTGGAACAATATGAGACTCCGGCAACGTCTTTTGTGATTGCCAGCTACTGGAATAGCAGAGATATGCTGTATGGATATGCCAGCGATTATCTGACATTTGAATCTCATTCTTATCAGATGCATCAGGGCGGAGGAAGTATCGGACATGGAGGTATTTATACAGCAATGTCAAATGAAGAGATACTCAGTGACCTTCAGAAGTCTTTTGATATATGCGGAAACAGGGATGCTTTTGCTTATCCTTTTGGAGATTATACAGAGGAGGGGTGTGCTGTGCTTGAGGAAGCTGGGCTTCTTTGCGCAGTAACCACGGAAAATGCAAAAGCTTTTCCAGGTGACAATCCTTATCTGCTACCAAGGATACGCATGCTGGGAAATCAGACATTGGAAGAGTTTATTGCTGCGATACAGTAATATATAATAATTTTATAATAAATATAGCCTGGGCATGGATATATATCTATGCCTAGTTTTTATGTTTGTAAAAAAATTGTAACAATTTTGATATATTATATGTGGGCATATCTTGAAAAACAGTATGATATATAATATAATTTAGCAGATATAGTATTTTTCAGAAGAAAAAGGAGCTTGATATTGATGAAATCTGGCGGATTAGATCAGTATAAACGACTGATACGCTTCGCATTTAATATATTACTTCTCGGGTGTCTGATGTTTTTCTTCATCCGCATCTGGGATAGAAATTATAACGATTGGATCGTTTTTCCATTTTATTATAAAGGTTTTTTGCTAATGGGGGCTTTCTACGCTCTTTTCTTTGTGATTTTTTCATATATTCTTGGAGGCATGAAGATTGGTTATCTCAAGAGCAGCAGCCTGATGCTTTCACAGACGCTTGCATTGATCGCAGCCAATGTGTCGATTTATCTTGAGACAGTCCTTCTTTCGGCAAGATTTGTAAATATAATCCCCATGATCGAATTGACTGCTATCGATATTGTAGTCATTTTTATATGGACATTTCTGGTAAACAGGATTTTCAGAAAACTGTTCCCTGCGAGACATATTTTACTTTTATACGAAGAGTATGATCCTTCTATGCTTCTCCGCAAGGTAAATTCCAGAAAGGATAGATATTTGATAAAAAAGTCTATGAATGTAGAGGAAGGGTGGGAAAGTATCACGAAAGAGATGTGTAATTATGATGCAGTATTTCTCTGTGATATCCATTCACCGCTCCGTAACCGGCTTGTAAAATATTGTTATGCGAATGGAATCCGTTCATATATTACACCGAAGATCTCGGATATCATAATCCGGAGTTCCGAGAATATCCATATGTTCGATACGCCGCTTCTATTATCTCGGAATAATGGTCTGAGCTTTGAACAGAAGCTTGTTAAGCGGTTTATGGATATTGTCATTTCTCTTGTAATGCTGGTCATTACGTCTCCTTTTATGCTTGTCACAGCAGTGGCGATCAAACTGTATGACGGTGGACCTGTATTTTTCAGGCAGAAGAGATGTACGATCAATGGCAGGGAATTTTACATCCACAAGTTCAGGAGTATGATCGTAAATGCAGAAAAAGAGGGGGAAGTGATCCCGGCGACGGATGATGATGAGAGGATCACTCCTGTGGGGAAAGTGATCAGAAAGACCCGTCTGGATGAACTTCCGCAGTTCATAGATATACTGAAAGGTGATATGAGTGTGGTCGGTCCCAGACCGGAACGCGTGGAGCATGTGGAAATGTATACCCGTGATATACCGGAGTTTTCTTACAGGCTTAAAGTTAAGGGCGGGCTTACAGGATATGCGCAGATTTACGGGAAATACAATACTACGGCATATGATAAGCTCAAGCTGGATCTGATGTATATCCAGAATTACTCACTTTTGCTGGATCTTAAGCTCATCATTATGACGGTAAAGATTATCTTTGTCAAAGAAAGTACAGAAGGATTTGAGGATACAGAGAAATGACTGGTTCAATAAAGCGGTATTATGACAAAATTTACCGGGGCGGTATGGATAATCTGATCAAGGGGCTGATCGGGAGGATCGACTCAGGAAAGGGAAGTTTTGTGGTGACGGCAAATCCTGAAATTTTTATGATGGGAAAATGTTATGAAGACATGAACGAAGCACTCCTTGATGAGAATACATTCATTGTTCCGGATGGAATAGGGGTTATCAAAGGCGGGGAGATATTTGGCGCTAGATTTAAAGAGCGCATTCCTGGTGTGGAAATCTGCGGTGAGCTCTTGAAATACGCGGATAGATTCCGGCGGTCTCTGTATTTGTTTGGAGCGGAACAAAATGTCTTGGAGGCTCTCGTCAGCAGGATTAAAAGAGAGTATCCGGGAATTGAGCTTGTGGGATATACAGACGGATATGTGGAAAATAAGGATTCCGTATTTCGGAAGATTACGGAAATGGAGCCGGATATCGTGCTTGTGGCGTTGGGGACACCAGCTCAGGAACTTCTTATCCATAGATATTATCGGGCGGACAGACCGGGACTTTATATGGGGGTCGGGGGAAGTTTTGATGTTCTGAGCGGTCTCAAAAAACGCGCACCTTCATTTTTTATCAAATTCAATCTTGAGTGGCTGTATCGGATTACAAAGGAACCAAAGCGGCTCAAGCGCTTTTGGAATAGTAATGTCAAGTTTTTGTTCGAAGTAAGGAAAGAAAAGAATGGACATTAGATCAACGATTGAGAAAATTTGCACTCTTGGCATAGCCGGAACTGCGAAAATGGCTGCTGTAAAATGGAAAAAAATGGAATTTGGCAGCGGTATGATATCAGCTCCGGCACGGCGGGAGATAATGGAAAAAATACTGAGCAGAGCATATAAAAGAATTATAATTTTCGAAAATCATTTTGGATATTACAATATCATGATGCAGAGGCCGCAGCATCTTCTGAGAAATTGCGGGGATGATGAGACGTTGGTTTTGTATAATTCATATTATGATGTTGACTTTAAGAACAGGGGCAGGATTACAAGAATCGATCATTCAGTCTATGTACTGGATCTATACTATTATAGGCGCTGCCTGATGAAGCTGGCGGAAGGAATACCGCACAGGTATTTATGTGTATACTCTACGGATACAGTGCCTGTTAGCCGGATAAACGAGTATCTGGGAGCAGGATTCCGTGTGATTTATGAATATGTAGATGATATTAATCCGGAACTGATCTCTCGCAAAAGGATCGATGAGATTATGGACAGGCACAGGTGTCTGCTCGGGGACAGCAGAGTGCTGACGGTCACGACTGCAGATAAATTGTACCAAAATGTCAGGGATGCAGAGCCGAGATCGGAACAGATCTTAATATCAAACGGAGCTGAATGCAGAAAATTTTCGCCGGAGGCAGTCACGGATGATACAGAGTATCTCGGGTGGTTGAGAGATGATCGGATTAAGGTTGGATATTACGGAGCGCTTGCATCATGGGTAGATTATAGACTGTTGGAAAAGCTTGCTGACGAGGAGCAAATGCAGATTATCCTGATTGGAGTAGAGCATGATGATTCTCTTAGAAAAAGCGGACTGTTGGAAAGAAAAAACGTCAGATATTTCGGCAAGAAATCTTATGATATCCTGGCCGGTTATGTGCACTATTTTGACGTGTGTATGATTCCATTTGTCCTTAATGAGATTACAGAATCTACTTCACCGGTCAAACTCTTTGAGTATATGGCAATGGAGAAGCCGGTCGTTTCGACAGCTCTGCCCGAGTGTATGAAATATGACCCGGTTGTGATCGCCCATTCCCGGAATGAGTTCGTAAAAGCGGTGTATGACTGCTGGAAAGAGCGGGAAGATCAGAAAAGAAAGGAGCAGTTGAGCCGGTGCGCCTGGGAGAATGACTGGTCGGCAAAAGCGGACGTGTTGAAAAGGCACCTGTCTCAGTGGGAAAAAAATGAAAGATAAGATCAGTAAACTTAAGAATCTGGTTAAAAAGTATGGGTTAAAGGGCACGATAAAAAAGGCGTTTGGCTACATTTATTCGAATTATTTAGTCCGTCTTTCACTGCGTGAATGGATCGTGCTGCATTTGCATAAAAAGACGTTTGCGGCTGGGATTGAAAGGATACTTGCACGAGATACTTATGACCGCATTGTGATCTGGAGAAGCTCTTTTGGGTGGAATGTGCCATTGTATCAGCGGCCGCAGCATATTTTTACTAATTTTGCCAAACAGCGGACACTGGTGTTTTACGAAGTTACCCGCTTTACGGATGATGTGAAGCGAATGAAAAAACAGGCAGATAATTTGTATCTTGTTAATTTTGCCAATACTCCATTTTCGGATCTTCTGATGCGGCAGATAGCTGATAAAGATGTACCGAAATATGTACAGTTTTATTCAACTGATTGGACGATGCCGGCAAAGAAGATCAAAGAATATAAAAAACAAGGGTATAAGATCATCTATGAGTATATTGACGATCTGAATCCACACCTGGCAGGTACAGACGAACTTCCGGTAAATGTGAAAGAAAAATATGAGATGGCAATGAACGATCCGGAAATATTTGTCGTTGTCACAGCTGGAGCTCTGGAAAGGGATGTCCTGGAAAAACGAGGAGATCACCGGCTTGTATATTCCAGCAATGGTGTAGATTATGCACATTTTCATGACGAGGTAGATGAAGAGTTTGCTCTGGATGAGGAGTTTAGAAAAATCATCGATTCCGGGAAGCCGGTTATTGGTTATTATGGAGCGCTTGCAAAGTGGTTTGATTATGATCTGATCAAAGAGATCAATGCGGAAGGAAAATATCAGGTGGTCCTGCTTGGAATCAAATATGACGATTCCTTTGAGAGGGCTGGAATCGATAAGTGCAGGAATGTCCATTTCTGCGGTTCCAGAGACTACCATGTGCTCCAGAATTATGCTTCAAAAATTGATATCCTTACAATCCCGTTTTTGATAAATGATATTACAAAAGCAACATCTCCGGTGAAATTATTTGAGTATATGGCGATAAACAAGCCGATCGTGACAACTGACATGGATGAATGCAGGAAATATGAGTCAGTACTTATCGGGCATGACCATAAAGAGTTTATAGAACAGCTGGACAGGGCAATGGAGCTGAGGGATGATCCCGGATACTGTGCGCTCCTTGATAAAGAAGCCCTTGAAAACACATGGGCTGAAAAGGCAAAAAATATTTTGGATGAATTGAAAAAGTATGAATAAATATGATAACTGTGAAAATAATCTTGAATCCTGTCATACTTTGTTGTACTATGAAAAAAGTGTATAAAATTCTTATTTAGGTGATAAAAATGTCAAAAAACGTAAGACGCCGGGGGCGCAGACGCGCGCGTGCGAAAAAAGGAAACTGGTTCACACGGATGAAGATGTGGCAGCGGGTGCTGCTTATTACAGCATGCGTTATTCTTTGCGCCGTTTTTGGAGCGGTGGCGTATGTATATGCAAAGTGGAGTAAGATCGACACGCAGGATATCAAGGCAGAAGACATCGTGATCAATGAAGAAGTGAAAATGAATAAAGAGGTTGATCTTGGAGACGGCTATACAAATGTCGCTCTTTTTGGAGTTGATTCCCGTGACGGGAATCTTGGAGAGGGAAACCGCACAGACTGTATTATCGTCGCAAGTCTGAATAACGAGACAAAGGAAATCAAGATGGTGTCTGTATATCGTGATACTTTGCTTGATCTGTCCGAAGGTACCTATCAGAAGTGTAATGCAGCATACAGTTATGGTGGACCAGTCCTTGCGATCAACATGCTGAATATGAATCTTGATTTAGACATTCAGGATTATGTGACAGTGGATTTCGGAGCCATTGCCGATGCGATTGATTTATTGGGCGGAGTGGAGATTGAGGTGACTGAGGAAGAACTGCCTTATATTAATCAGTATATACCGGAGACAGCGAATTCGGCAGGAAAAGCGGCAAATTATTTATCAAGTGCCGGGCTTCAGACCCTTGATGGTACGCAGGCAACCACCTACGCCCGCATCCGTTCCACCGCAGGCGGCGACTTTACCCGCACGGAACGCCAGCGTCTGGTGATCGAGAAAATGTTCGAGAAGGCAAAGAGTGCTGATCTGGGAACTTTAAATGCGATAATCGATAAGGTCTTCCCCCAGGTCTCCACCAGCTTTACTCTCCAGGAAATCCTGAAATACGCGACTGCATACAGTGAGTATAAACTGGTCGGCAATATGGGATTCCCGCAGGATAATTATACGGATCTTTTGTCGGGGCTGGGAAGTGTGGTAGTTCCGGATGACCTTGTATCCAATGTAACAAAGCTCCATGAGTTTTTATTTGGTACGACCGGGTATACTCCATCATCTACTGTGCAGACTGTAAACAGCAACATTGCTTATACAGTGAGTTCGGCACAGTCTTCCGGCGAGAGTTATGATGACGGCAGCGGCACCTATGATGACAGCGGGTATACTGACGGCTCAGGGGATTATTCCGGCGGAGATGTATATGTCCCGACAGATCCGTCCGGTGGAACAGGTACAGGCGGCGGTACTACTGATCCCGGTACGGGCGGCAGTACAGATCCCGGCACGGGAGGCGGAACAGATCCCGGCACAGGAGGCGGAACAGATCCCGGCACAGGCGGCGGTACGGATCCCGGCACGGGAGGCGGAACAGATCCCGGCACAGGCGGCGGTACTGACCCCGGCACAGGGACGGAGCCCGGAGGGCAGTAATCACTGGACTTTTTTACACGGAACGTGTATGATAATAGGCAGTGGGCAGATGGCTGGTCTTTGTGCTGTCTGCAGAAAATATTTATAATACAGAAGAGGTAAACTATATGAAAGCATTAAAGAAATTTGCCGGACTGATTCTTGCGCTTTGTTTGATGGTTCCAATGTTTGGAACGGCTGCATTCGCGGCGGACGGCGTGCTGATGTTCTCAGATCCTTCCACAAAGGTGGGAGAGAATGTAGGAGTGGACCTTGTCGTGCAGAGTGGCGGAGGTACTGTGGGAAGTGTAAACGTGACCATGAATTATGACGCGTCTGTGCTGGAGTTTGTCAGCGGCGACGGGTTTACAGCTGACGGCTCAGGAACCTTGACTTATACGGGAACAGGCAGTGGAAGTGAACTCAGGACAACAGTGACATTCCGTGCCCTTCAGGCGACAGATACGACTCTTACTGTGAGCAGCAGTTCTGCGACGCTGTCCTCAGGTGAGACATTAAATTTGGAACAGGGCTCATCTGCAATCTCTATTGCGGCGGCAGATGACGGAACAACGAGTGTGGCGCCGACAACGACGGCAGAAACAACAGGAGCAGGATCTGATACAGGAGTCACTGTGACTGTAAACGGAACAGATTATCATTTTTCCGAGGCTTTTACTACAACGGATATCCCTGAGGGATATTCAGAAACTACGATGACATTTAATGGAGAAGAACGGAAGTTTGTCGTAAATGAAGCGGGGGTATATCTGGGGTATCTGACTGACGGATCAGGAGCAGGAAGCTTTTTCCTGTTCAATACAGAGGATGCGACCTTTGCGCCTTTTGCCCAGCTGACAATTTCCGATACGACTTCCATTATACCTCTTGATAAGCCTGAGGCTGTAAATCTGCCGGATAACTACCAGGAGTCTGAACTTACTGTCCAGGACCAGGTTTTTCCGATTTGGTCTGACCCGTCTGTATCTGACAGATATTATCTTATTTATGCATTAAATACACGGACAGGACAGGAGAGCCTGTACCAGTATGATTCCGAAGATGGGACATATCAATATTTTGAGGCTCCGCAGCCAGTGGAAGAGGAAGAGACAGCTCCGGCTCTTCCGGGAGCTGTAGGCGCTTTTATCAGCGAGCATATCCTTCCTATCCTTGCAGCGGGGATCGCGGTATGCCTCCTTCTCCTTATCCTGATGATCATTTTTGCGGTCAAGCTGGTGCACCGCAACCAGGAACTGGACGATTTGTATGACGAGTATGATATCCCGTTTGATGATGAAGACGAGGATACGAAGAAAAAGTCAGGGAAGAAAACTTCTGCAAATAAAGTGGAAGAAGATGATGAGTACGATGATGAGATCGGGTACGATGACGATGACTTTGACGATGAATATGATGATGAGTATGGGTATGATGATGATGAATCTTTTGATCCGGATTTTGATGATGAAGACGGATATGAAGAGGATGACGATGATATCTATACGGAAGATAAGCAGTCTAAAAAGAGTCAGAGAGCAAAGGGCGGAAAGAAGGAAAAGGACTCGGATGATTATGATATCAACTTCATAGATCTGTAAAATGCAGTAAAGCAGAAAAGAGAGGCCAGGAAAGCCCGGATGATATAAAATGTCAGCCACGGGTGCCGGAGCCTCTCTTTTTCAACTTTTGTTAAAGGATTAAACACAATTTTATCACAAACCAAAGCTATGATTTAAACATAAAAAGAAAAACTAAAAGAAAGCGGGTAATCTTATGGATAATCAATATAATTATTATAATCCTAACAGTAATTATCAGTATGGCGGCTCACAGCCCGGCGGGCAGAATGGGGATCAGCCGGAGAATAAACCACACAAAGAGAAAAAACCTCATAAAAATCTGATGAGAGCGGCAACAGTAGCGGGATTTGCGGTCTTGTTCGGAGTTGTGTCCAGCGCGGTGTTCCTTGCAACGAATGTCGTAGGCGGCAGGTTCCTTGGACTCAGGAGTTCTGATGAGACCACAACCGCTTCTTCTGATAAAATCAGTAACGGGACCTCTCTTTCTACCTCATCCAGTGTCGTGACTTCAGATGTGTCTGACGTAGTGGATAAGGTAATGCCATCCATTGTTTCTATCACGAGTATGTCAGTCCAGGAAGTACAGAGTTTCTTCGGAGGAACATATGAGCAGACAAGTGAAGGTGCCGGTACAGGGATCATCATTGGAAAGAATGATACGGAGTTATTGATCGTTACTAATAATCATGTTGTAGAGGACAGTGATACCCTTACAGTGACATTCAACGACCAATCCAGCGTTGAGGCTAATATCAAAGGAACAGATGCTGCTTACGATGTGGCGGTGATCGCTGTCGCGCTGGATCAGATTTCAGATGATACGATGAGTGCGATTTCTGTGGCAACGCTTGGTGACTCTACAAACCTCAAGATCGGCGAGCCCGCGATCGCTATCGGAAATGCTCTCGGATACGGGCAGTCAGTTACTACAGGAGTGATCAGTGCCCTTGACCGTTCTGTTTCTACAACAGATACACAGACAGGAGAAACACAGGAGAGTGGTGCAAAACTGATCCAGACAGACGCGGCGATTAATCCGGGGAACAGTGGCGGAGCGCTTGTAAATGTCAATGGTGAGGTGATCGGTATCAATTCTGCCAAACTGACAGGAGAAAGCGTGGAAGGAATCGGATACGCCATCCCGATCAGCGATGTGTCGGATCTGATCCAGAATCTGATGAATCAGGAGACCAAAACAAAAGTTCCGGAAAACGAGCGTGGACTGCTTGGTATCACAGGCATGAGCGTCTCAGATGCATTTTCACAGCAGATCGATATCCCGGCAGGAGTTTACGTGATGGAAGTCAGCTCGGGCAGCGGCGCTGACGAAGCGGGCATGACGAAGGGATCGATCATTACAGCGATCAACGGAAGCTCTATCGACAGTATGGAAGCTCTTCAGGAGCAGCTTCAGTATTATGCAAAGGGAGAGACTGTCAGCCTTACGATCCTGGTTCCCCAGTCGAACGGAGAGTATGATGAACAGACACTTGATGTGACGCTTGGTTAGCAACAGACGGAATCTTATCTATAAAAGCGAAGGACAATTGGAAAATATTGCAGGCTGTATAAAAAGGGACTGCTGTGGAGAACTCAGATTCCGCAGCAGTCCCTTTTTGAAGAAAGCTCTTCTATTTATCAAATTCCGGATTGAACGCATAGAAGTTTTTGCTGTCCAGCTTTTCCTGGACGATTCGCAGGCTTTCTCCGAAACGCTGGTAGTGTACGATCTCACGCTGCCTTAAGAAACGGATCGGGTCAGCGACTTCAGGGTCTTTCACCAGCCTGAGGATATTGTCATAAGTAGTCCGGGCCTTTTGTTCGGCTGCAAGATCTTCGTGCAAGTCGGTAATGGGATCACCTTTGGACTGGAACACTGTCGCGGTCCAAGGCATGCCGCTCGCGGCCTGGGGCCAGAGAGCCAGGGTGTGGTCCACATAGTACTTCCCGAAACCGGAACGCTCGATTTCTTCCGGTGACAGATCTTTGGTGAGCTGGTACACGATGGCGCAGATCATTTCCATATGAGCCAGTTCTTCTGTACCGATATCTGTCAGTGTTCCTGTTACTTCTTTATACGGCATAGTATATCTCTGTGAAAGATACCGCATGGAGGCGGCGAGCTCTCCGTCCGGTCCTCCGAATTGGCTGATAATGATCTGTGCGATCTTCGGGTTTGTCTGTGTGATCTTCACCGGATACTGCAGCCTTTTTTCATAATTCCACATATATCAGCACCCTCCTTCCTGCCACGGCCATGGTTCGTTGATCCAGTTCCAGCGTTCGGTACAGGACTCCTCGGCGGTATCGACCGTAAGAGGTCCGTAAGCGGCGGCATATTCCTTCAGAGCGTGATTGCGTTTCCGGCTCATCTCGCGGAAGTATGCGAGCGCTTCTCTGTCGCAGGGATGAGTATCCAGATATAATTTCACTTCATCCACTGCAAAACTGACCTGATTGATGTGGTCCATGAGCTGCCGGCGGTTCATGGAATTCCCGCCGTTGCGCGGCGTCATATTATTTATTCTGCGCATTGTATTGTTATTTGACATTGTATTCATATTCATCTGCGGCATCCTCCTTTCCCGGAGAAAGGTTTATCCAGTTCCTGGAAAAGTGTTCCATTTTTAAGGGCTTTGCATGGCTCGTAGAGATCGTTCCACTCCTGCCATTTGACATATGCCATTGCAAGGGGAATGTCAGACGGGAAAAAATCATGTGTGTCCGGACATCCGTCCATGCGGCGGGCGCAGGACTGAGACGGGGAGGATGTCATGGGACGGCGCATATAGCGCATATTTTGACAATTTGCCATTGTTGGCTGCTCCTTCCATAAGTGATAACTCACTATTATATTATGGGAACCCTGAAGAGATGTGAAAGTGAGAAGAGACGGTCAGAAAAATTTTCTTTACATTTGCTGTCAAATTATATATAATGTATGAGTCGGCGGGGTGTGGCTCAGTTTGGTTAGAGCGCACGGCTGGGGGCCGTGAGGTCGCAGGTTCGAATCCTGTCACCCCGATTGGTACAGAAACTATATTTTATCAGACACAAAGCACGGCAATAAGGGATCAGATCAGGTAAAAAGGCTTACCGAAACTGGTTCCTTATCTATTATTATGAGTGCAGTCTCGCATTCAGGGGAAAAATAGAGTTTAAGAAGTGATTTGTGATCGGGAAAAGGAGAGCTTAATATGTGTGGATTCGCAGGATTTGTCGGCGAAGTGGAAGACAGGGAACAGGTACTGGTGAATATGATGAACACGATCATTCACCGGGGACCGGACAGTGAAGGAAAGTATGTTGATGAGGATGCTGCGCTGGGGTTCCGGCGCCTGAGCATTATCGACCTCTCATCTGTGGGTGACCAGCCGCTATATAATGAAGATAAGAGCATGGTGCTTGTATTTAACGGGGAGATCTATAATTATCAGGAACTCAGGGAGGAGCTGGCAGCAGCAGGGCATGTTTTCGTGTCCAACACAGATTCAGAGACTTTGATCCACGGGTTTGAAGAATGGGGAGAGAGTCTGGTGGACAGATTGCGCGGGATGTATGCTTTCGTCATCTGGGATACGAAAAAAAAGCGTCTTTTTGCGGCAAGGGACATTTTTGGCATTAAGCCATTCTATTATGCGCAGATGAACGGGACGCTTATGTTCGCATCAGAGATCAAGGCTTTTATGGAACATCCGAAATTTGACAAGATTTTTAATGAGGAAGCGCTTGGCAATTATCTGTCTTTCCAGTTCGTGCCGACGAATGAAACATTTTTTAAAGGTGTGTTCTGCCTTCAGCCGGGCCATTATTTCACATATGAAAACGGCGAGATGAAGATCACGCGGTATTTTGAACCGAACTTCACCGGAGATAATACGAAATCCTTCGAGGAGGTCGTTGACGAGGTGGAAGCGGTGATGAAGGAGTCGGTGGAGAAGCATAAGATCAGCGATGTTGAGGTAGCTTCCTATCTGTCAAGCGGCGTGGATTCCAGTTATCTGACCTGGCTCGGTCAGGTGGACCATACCTTTACCGTTGGTTTTGACGAGGGACAGTACAGCGAGATACAGGATGCAAAGGAGTTTGCCGCGAGTATTAACATGGAGAATGACGCGAAAGTCATCACCCCGGACGAGTACTGGGACAGGCTGTCCGATATCCAGTATTATATGGACGAACCGGTGGCGGATCCGGCTGCGATCGCACTGTATTTCCTGAGTGAGGAAGCTTCTAAGAAGGTGAAGGTTGTTCTTTCAGGAGAGGGATCGGATGAACTTTTCGGCGGATATAATATTTACTGTGAACCTTTGGAGCACACTGCTTTTAATAAGATCCCGTTTGCGATCAGGAGAGCTCTCGGAAAGTTTTCGGAATACTGTCTGCCCCGCGGCATGAAGGGAAGAGGGTTCCTCATGCGCCACGGCAAGACGCTGGAGGAGCGGTATTTTGCCAACGCAACGAATATCTTTACCGAGCGGGAGGCGAACAAGATCTTAAAGAAGGGGTGCAGGCCGGGAATACAGGATGTGACCCGTCCCCTGTATGAGCGGGTAAAGGATAAAGATCCGGTGACGAAGATGCAGTATGTTGACATGCATCTCTGGCTGGTCCATGATATTCTTATGAAAGGGGATAAAATGGGCATGGCGAATTCACTGGAAGTCAGGGTGCCGTTCCTTGATAAGAAGGTGCTGGAACTGGCAGAGACGCTGCCGCTTGATTATAAAGTGAGGGCGCCGAAGACGAAAGTAGCCCTTCGCGCGGCCGCTGAAAGAAATATACGCAGTAAAACGGCAGAGAAGAAGAAACTCGGGTTCCCGATCCCTATCAGGGTATGGCTCAGGGAGGAGAAGTATTATAACCGGGTCAGAGCGATGTTTGCCACAAGCGCGGCAAAGAAGTTTTTTAATACAGATATGCTCATGAAGATGCTGGATGATCACAGAGAAGGAAGGAACATAAATGAGAAAACAGACGACAGCCGGAAAATCTGGGCGGTGTATATCTTCCTTGTGTGGTATGACAGGTTTTTTGAACACGGTAAACCTGTACATCCGGCTGTGAATGCAAGATAGGTGATAATATGAGAAGCAGGACTGTCAGACCGATCAGACAGCAGGGACAAGACAAAAAGAGCAGAAAGAAAAAAAGTGCGGGCCTTGGGGATACGCAGCCGATGCGGACTGTGGGATACAGGGACAACTCAACCTCATTATCAGATACAAGACCTATGCGCACGGCAGGGATACGCTCCGGATATGAAAGTTATCAGAGGGCGATCGACAGGAGACGCCAGGTGCTCCACACACCGAAACCGCTTCCGGAGTACAGACCCCAAAGGCAGGCTCCCAGGTCCGAAAAGATGCAGCGTTCCGGGCGCCGGACTTCACGCCCGGCGAAAGCGCCGAAGCGGACCGGTCTGGCTGCGGTGATCGCCAAAAGCCGGAACAGACCGGCGGAGAAGGCGCAATATTTTGATTTTGACCTGTTGATGGTTATTGTGTTCCTTATGTGTTTTGGTCTTGTTATGCTCTACAGTACAAGTTCATATGAGGCACAGGCAGATTTTGGAAATGATATGTACTATTTTTCAAAACAGGCTCTGATTGCAGCAGCGGGCGTGGCTGGAATGTTTATCGTGTCCAAGATCGACTATCATTATTACGGCGCATTTGCTCTGGAGATTTACATTTTTTCGATGATCCTGATGGCGCTTGTGCAGACCCCTCTGGGTGTGACGGTAAACGGGGCCAGGCGGTGGATCGGGCTTCCGGGCAATATGACGCTCCAGCCGGCGGAGATCACAAAGATCGCGGTTATCCTTTTCATTTCTTATGAGTTATGCCGTCTTGGAAGGAAGGCGTATACCATGGAGGGGATCATCCGCGTGCTTGTGCTGGGAGCGGTGGCGTCAGGCGGAGTCCTGTTCCTGACAGATAACCTGAGTACGGCGATCATCGTAATGGCGATCACCTGTATCCTGATTTTTGTAATCCACCCTAAAACAAAGCCGTTCCTTGCGGTTATAGGGGCGGGGGCGGCTGTTGCCGCCATCGGTATTGCGATCCTGTCTGTGACAGTGGCAAACAGTGATAATTTCCGCCTCCAGCGGATTATTTCGTGGCTGAACCCGGAGGCAACAATGGATACCGGAAGTTATCAGGTAATGCAGGGACTGTATGCAATCGGAAGCGGGGGATTTTTCGGAAAGGGGCTTGGGAACAGCACGCAGAAGCTGGGAGTGATTCCGGAAGCGCAGAACGATATGATACTTGTGGTTATCTGTGAGGAATTGGGAGTGTTTGGGGCGATCATAATCCTTGTGCTTTTCGGGCTTCTTTTATACCGTCTCATGTTTATTGCTAAAAATGCTCCGGATTTATATGGCTCACTGATCGCGACAGGGATTTTTGCCCATATTGCGCTTCAGGTGATCCTGAACATCGCGGTAGTTACCGGACTGCTTCCGACAACGGGTATCACGCTTCCCTTCATCAGTTACGGAGGAACTGCCATTTTGTTCCTTATGGCGGAAATGGGGATTGCCCTGGGAATTTCGAGAAAAATCCGCCTGGAGGGAGAATAAGCAGGCCGGCTCACAGGAATTTCACATTAAACTCTTTCCTTCTGGAGAAATGTATGGTATATTTAAATCTGGTATTAAAAACTACATATGCTAGAAATGCAAAATATACATTGCGGTTCCGGAGGAAATATTATGGATTATAAAATTATCGTGGACAGCTGCGGCGAGCTGACATATAAAATGAAAGAAAGCGGTATATTTGTGAGCGCTCCTTTGAGTATGCAGGTGGACGGGGATGTGATCATGGATGACGAGACTTTTGACCAGGCGGATTTTCTGCGCAGGGTGGCGGCAAGCCCGGAGTGTCCGAAGTCATCGTGCCCTTCGCCGGAAAAATATATGGATCTGTACAGCGGGAAAGAGCAGAGAGTGTATGTGGTCACTCTTTCCTCTGAGCTGAGCGGATCGTTTAACAGCGCGCAGCTTGCAGCTAAGCTGTGGAAAGAGGAGCATGGAGAGGACGGCAAGCAGATCCATGTCTTTAATTCCAGGTCAGCGTCTGTCGGGGAAACCCTGATCGCCTGTAAGATAAGAGAGTGCGAGGAAAAGGGAATGGCATTTGCTGATACGGTCAGTGAGACTGAGGCGTATATTGAAGGCCAGCATACGTATTTTGTCCTGGAAAACCTTGATACACTGCGCAAGAACGGACGTCTCACTGGAATAAAATCATTTGTGGCGAGCGCGCTCAATATCAAACCGGTAATGGGGTCAACGCCTCAGGGAACGATCTGCCAGCTTGGACAGGCAAGAGGGATAAAGCGCGCGCTGGTAAAAATGGCGGAGCAGATCGTGCGCGACGGCAGGGAGACAAAAGAAAAGGTGCTTGCAATTGCCCACTGTAATTGTCCTGAAAGGGCGAGAGAGCTGGAGAGGATGCTCCTCGATAAGATCCGTGTAAAGGACAGTTTTATCGTGGATACAGCGGGTATCAGTACTATGTATGCAAACGACGGTGGAATAATTGTTGTGCTCTGACGGAGAATGTGATAAACTGTCATTATCTGAGTGAAACACGGAAAGGAGCATATGCGATATGAGCCAGGAAAAGGTGGATCGTTATAAAAAGGAGAAGGCCAACAGAAAACAGCTCATGCGGAAGCAGAAAGTGATGGGGATTGTCCGCAAAGGTGTTCTGACGCTTGTGGCTCTTGCTTTGATCGGATGGCTGGGATACTCGGCTTATGATATGTATGAGTCGGGAAAAGAGAGAATTGCAGCTGAAGTGAATTATGATTCAGTCAATGATTATCTGAACAGCCTTACTGCTGATCAGGAAGCGGAATAGTTTTTTCGGGTATCGGTTTTAAAAGTGGAAAATGTTCCCGCTGCATTAAAAATATAATATCGTGCAAGTGAAAAACACAACATGTAGAGTGATGGTTGAACGCCATCCTCTACATGTTCTTTTTTTGCCCTGAAAACGGCGATTTTCAAATGAATTTACTATTCTGAGGAGACACAAAAAAATCAAAAAAGGGGGTTGAAAAAGGGAGAGTGGTGGTTTAGAATGGAGTCAAGTGGTAAAGAGTGGTGGCTAGTGGTATAAAGTGGGGAGCGATGTGGAGGCTCACATTAAGAGAAAGGATTCCAGATGTTATTAGGAGAGTTTAACCATAGCATTGATGAAAAGGGAAGACTCATCATTCCGGCGAAACTCAGGGATGATCTGGGTGACAGCTTCGTCATATGTAACGGGCTGGAGGGATGCCTCTTTGTCTACTCTCAGGAAGAATGGAATAAATTCGTTGCCGAGCTTGAGACCTTACCACGTATGAACAAGGATGCCAGAATCTTTAAACGTTATTTCTTCGGAAGCGCTTCGGAGGGCAGCTTCGACAAGCAGGGGAGAGTTCTTGTCCCGCCGTCTCTCCGCAAGGCGGCGCATCTGGAGAAAGATGTTGTCCTGGTGGGAGTCCAGGACAGAGTCGAGATCTGGGACAAGGCGCTTTGGGAAGAGCGCAGCCAGGTGAGCGAAGAAGACCTGGATGCCATCGCAGAGCGTATGGAATCCATAGGAATCAGGATCTGATAAGGAGGAGACCATGGCATTCGAACATGTATCCGTTCTGCTGCACGAGACAGTGGACGGGCTTAATGTCAGGCCGGACGGCACATATGTGGACGCCACGCTGGGCGGAGGCGGACATGCCTTTGAAGTGTGCAGCCGGTTAGGTGACAAGGGGAGATTTATAGGAATAGACCAGGATGCGGACGCCGTCAAAGCGGCGGGAGAGCGCCTGGCAGGCTTCGGGGAGAAGGTCACGATAATAAGGAGCAATTACCGTGATATGAAGCCGCGGCTCCAGTCAATAGGAGTTGACAAGGTGGACGGGATCGTCCTTGACCTTGGGGTGTCATCTTATCAGCTTGATACTGCCGAGAGAGGATTTTCATATCGGGCAGACGCACCGCTCGATATGAGGATGGACCAGAGGCAGAAGATGACGGCAAGGGACATTGTCAACGGTTACAGCGAGGCGGAACTTTACCGTGTGATCCGCGATTACGGGGAAGACAGATTTGCAAAAAATATTGCAAAGCACATTGTCGCGGAGCGCGCAAAAGAACCGATCGAGACAACAGGACAGCTGAATGAAATCATACGGCACGCCATACCGATGAAGATCCAGAAGACTTCGGGACATCCGTCAAAGCGGACATTCCAGGCAATCCGGATCGAGTTGAACCATGAGCTGGACGTGCTTAGGGATTCGCTGGATGATATGATCGACATGCTGAATCCGGGGGGACGGATCTGTATTATCACATTTCATTCACTGGAGGACAGGATCGTGAAGAGCGCATTTCGGAAAAACGAAAATCCATGTACCTGTCCCAGCCACTTTCCGGTATGTGTCTGCGGGAAGACTTCAAAAGGAAAAGTGGTCACAAGGAAGCCGATCCTTCCTTCAGAGGAAGAGATGGAGTCCAACAGCCGTTCGAAGAGCGCGAAACTGAGGATATTTGAACGGGCATAAAAGGGAGTAGTTTAAAATATTTTTTCCCTCCGGGAAGGGGAGAGCCCGGCGGGGAAGAGACAGGAAAGGGGCATTGCGTTATGGCAGCAGGATACAGGACATACAATCAGAGAACAACAGGGCGCAGGGGAAATGAACGCGGCCAATTCTATGTGTATGGGAATGTTGTCCGCCAGGCGGAACCTCTTCCGAAGAGAATGCCGGAAACGCGTCCGGAGAATCAGAAACAGCACAGGCAGATGAGCCGGCAGGTTGCGAAGAACAGGCACCGCGCGAAGAGTATCAGCCCCGCGTATGCAGTGTTCCTTGCGGCGGCGGCAGTGTGCGCTGTTCTGGTATGCATGGTATATTTAAGCCTTCAGTCAGAAGTTGTCAGCAGGTCTGAGAAAGTGGCTTCGATGCAGGAACAGCTTGCAGACCTGACAGAGGCGAACGATACGGCTTATAATGCGGCGGCTGATTCTGTGAATCTTGTGACTGTGCGCGACCGTGCGATGAATGAACTGGGAATGGTGCCCGAAGCAGAGGGATCTGTCGTGGAGTATGACAGACCGTCAGGGGAATATGTGAAGCAGTACAGTGACATTCCCGAGAGCGGAGTGCTTGCGAAGTCAAGCGACGCATCAAAATAAGGAAAAATGATATGGCAGGAAGAAAAAGAAAAAAGAGCAGATTTGAATTTTTGACGAAAAAATTCCCGCTCAGGATGCAACGGAAGCTGGTAATGCTATTTATGGCAGTGATACTGGCTTTTGTTGTTCTTATAGGCAGGATCACATACATTAATGTCACTAAGGGCAGCAAATATACAAAGGCAGTCCTTGACCAGCAGAATTATAACAGCCGTGTGATCGCTTTCAAGCGCGGAGACATCGTAGACCGCAACGGGACGAAGATAGCGACCAGCGAACGTGTTTATAATGTGATTCTGGACGTAAAAATGATGACAGATAAAGACGAGTATATCGAGCCTACAAAAGAAGTCCTCAAAGAATGTTTCGGAATTGAAGGCAGTGTCGTAGACGGTCTGATAGAGGATGATCCGGACAGTCAGTATGAGATTCTCGCGCAGGGTATTGACTATGAGACTGCGCAGAAATTCAATGAGATCGATGAGGATGATGAAAAATACCCGGATGTAATGGGCGTCTGGCTGGAGGAGGACTATACAAGGAGTTACCCTTACGGAAGTATGGCGAGCGATGTGGCGGGCTTTACGTACGCCGGGAACAATGGCGCGATCGGCATTGAAAATGCATACAATGACGTGCTGAATGGGACAGACGGACGGGAATACGGATATTTCGATTCGGAATCTTCTGTGGAGCGGACGGTCAAACCGGCAAAAAATGGAAATACCGTAGTGTCGACTATTGATGTGACGCTTCAGAATATTGTGGAACAGGCGATACTGGAGTTTAATCAGGAACATGCCGGGGATGGAGAGCTTGGAAGCAAGAATACTGCCGTTATTATCATGAACCCGAATACAGGGGAGATCCTGGCAGAAGCGTCCTATCCGAATTTTGACCTGAATGACCCGAGGAATTGGTCATCGACCTATTCGGAGGAAGCATGGGCCGCGAAGATGCAGGAGGTGGCAGAAGATTATACGGAGCAGGGACGGGAACCCAAATGGGAGGAACTGTCAGACGAGGAGAAAGAGGCTGAGGTATTAAATGATCTCTGGCGTAATTTCTGTGTCAGCGATGCATATGAACCCGGATCTGTGGCAAAACCATTTACTGTGGCAGCGGGTCTGGAGACGGGGACTCTTACGGGAAATGAGACTTATTACTGCGGCGGCTCCAAAGACGTCATGGGATGGGAGATCGGATGCCATTACCGGGCAGGACACGGTACGGAGACGATCCAGGATGCGATCGCTAATTCGTGTAATGTCGCGCTTATGGATATGGCATCTGTTATCGGAGTGGATAATTTCACCAGATATCAGCATATTTTCGGATTCGGCGAATATACGGGCATCGACCTCCCGGGAGAGGCGTCTACGGCAGGGCTTTTATATACGGCGGAAAATATGACAGAGGTGGATCTTGCCAGCAACTCGTTCGGACAGAATTTTAATGTGACTATGACGCAGATGGCCGCGGCGTTTTGTTCGCTGATCAATGGAGGCTATTATTATGAGCCGCATGTGGTGAAACAGATCCAGGATGAGAATGGCAATGTGATCGAGACAAAGGATCCTGTTCTTCTCCGCAAGACGATATCATCAGATACATCGAAGATGCTGAAAACCTATCTGAAAGCTACGATGGACTACGGGACAGGACAGCGGGCGCAGGTAGAAGGATATGATATCGGCGCAAAAACAGGAACAGCAGAAAAACTGCCCCGCGGAAACAATAAATACCTTCTTTCTTATATAGGTTACGCGCCTCAGGAAAACCCGGAGGTACTGATCTATGTAGTGATCGATGAGGCGAGAAATGACTCTGCGGGAGACAGCAGTCTTGTACTCGGTTTGAGCAAAAAGATCATGGAGGAGGCATTCCCTTATCTGGGGATCACGACGATCGCGGAGAGCGGCGAGAATGTTCAGACAGAAGGACAGAATTTCGGAGATACACAGTACACAGATTACGACGAGAACTACCAGGATACCTACGACAATCCGGACGGGGCTTATATTGATGAAAATTACAGCCCTGACCTGGACGACTGGGCTGCCGGGGAGTCGGCAGAATAGCGGAAACGCGAATAACCATGCAGAAGATGTAATAAGCTGTAACAACATCTTTTGCATGGTTTTTATAATATGAAGAAAAATAAGACATACAACAAAAAGAAGATCATGATCGTTTTTCTGTGCGCTGCCCTGGTGCTTGCAGCCCTGATCGGAAGACTGGTCTATCTGATGATTTTCGACGCAGATTACTATCAGGAGCTGGCGCAGGATCTCCACGAGCGTGAACGTGAGATCAAAGCCGCCAGGGGAGAGATCGTGGACAGGAACGGAGTGGTGCTGGCAACAAACCGCACGGTATGCACGATTTCTGTTATCCACAGTCAGGTGGAAGAACCGGAGGAGGTAATCTCTGTGCTGAGCCGGGAGCTGGAACTGGATCAGGCAGAGGTCAGGAAAAAGGTGGAAAAGGTATCTTCTATGGAGAAAATCAAGACAAATGTGGATAAAGAGACCGGGGACAGGATACGCGGCTATGACCTTGCCGGAGTAAAGGTGGATGAGGATTATAAACGTTATTATCCTTACGATGAACTTGCCTCGCGTGTTCTTGGTTTTACGGGAGGGGATAACCAGGGGATTATCGGGCTGGAAGTAAAATATGAAGAATATCTCAAAGGTGTTAACGGTACGATCCTCACTGTCACAGACGCAAGAGGGGTGGAGCTTAATGGGGTGGCAGAGGACCGGATCGAGCCCGTGCCGGGAGAGACTCTCCGCGTCAGCCTGGACTATAATATTCAGTCCTACTGTCAGCAGGCGGCAGAAAAAGTAATGGAGGAGAAACAGGCGGAAGCGGTGTCTATCCTTCTGATGAACCCGCAGAACGGAGAGATCTACGCAATGGTCAATGTCCCGGAATTCAATCTGAACGAGCCGTATGAGCTGAATACTGGGGCGGATGAAGCGGCTCTTTCAGATGAAGATCTGCAGGACGAACTCAATCAGATGTGGCGGAACCGCTGTATCAATGATACCTATGAGCCGGGGTCTGTGTTCAAGATCATTACCTCCTCCGCATGTCTGGAAGAGGGCGTGGTGTCTCTTGACGATACGTTTTTCTGTCCCGGATACCGGATCGTGGAGGACCGGAAGATCCGGTGCCATAAGGTGGGAGGACACGGGCAGGAGACATTTGTGCAGGGAATCCAGAATTCCTGTAATCCGGTTTTCATGGACATCGGACTCAGGCTGGGTGCGGACCGGTTCTATGAATACTTTGAAAAATTCGGGCTTATGAAGCTGACAAATATCGACCTGCCGGGGGAAGCGGGGACGATCATGCACAAGAAAGAGGATATCGGTACCGTGGAACTGGCGACTATGACGTTTGGTCAGTCTTTTCAGGTCACGCCGATCCAGATGGCAGTGACTGTCAGCTCGATCGTAAACGGAGGAAACAGAGTGACTCCTCATGTGGGAATGGAGATTCTTGACAATAACGGCAGTATAGTAAAAGAGTTTGATTATGAGGCAGAGCCCGGAATTGTTTCTGAAGAGACGTCAGAGACCATGCAGATGCTGCTGGAGAGCGTGGTTTCGGAGGGGTCGGGAAAAAACGCGTATCTGGAAGGATATTCCATTGGCGGCAAGACCGCAACGTCACAGACGCTTCCCAGGAGCGCAAATAAGTATATTTCTTCGTTCTTAGGTTTTGCGCCGGCGGATGATCCTCAGATCCTGGGGATGGTCATCATTCATGACCCGCAGGGCGTTTACTATGGCGGGACTATCGCGGCGCCGGTGCTCCGCAGCATTTATGACAATGTACTCCCGTATCTCGGGATTGAAAAAAAGTAAGCCATGGTTTATACTAAACAGGTTAAGAAACGAAAGAGATGAAGAGGTGGATTTATGAGCAGTCATGTAGTGATACCGGTGCTGATATCATTTGCCATCAGCCTTGTGCTGGGACCGGTGGTCATTCCTTTTTTGCGGAAACTGAAGATGAAGCAGACTGAGCGCGTGGAAGGCGTACAGTCTCACTTAAAGAAAGCGGGTACGCCGACCATGGGCGGCATCATGATCCTGATTTCTGTGATCGTGACGTCCCTGTTTTATGTGAAGGACTATCCGAAGATCGTCCCGGTCCTCTTTCTGACGGCCGCATTTGGCCTGATCGGATTTCTGGATGACTACCTGAAGGTGGTGCTGAAACGCTCTGACGGGCTGATGCCCATGCAGAAGATGGCGCTTCAGATCGTGGTCACAGCGATCTTTGCATTCTATCTGGTAAAAGTTGCGGACATTCCGCTGACGATGCTGGTGCCGTTTTCTAACGGGTACTACCTGGATCTTGGATGGGCGGCGTATCCGGTTCTCTTCGTAGCTGTGATCGGAACGGTTAACGGTACGAATTTTACAGACGGTCTGGACGGTCTTGCCTCCAGCGTGACAGTGCTCGTAGCGACTTTCTTTACTGTGGTCGCGATCGGGACAAAGAGCGGAATTGAACCGGTTACCTGTGCGGTAGTGGGTGCCCTGCTTGGATTTTTGCTTTTCAATGTATATCCGGCAAGTGTGTTTATGGGTGATACAGGGTCCCTCGCTCTGGGGGGATTTGTGGCAGGGACGGCATACATGCTCCAGATGCCGCTGTTCATCATTATTGTCGGATTCATTTACCTGGTGGAAGTTGCATCCGTCATGATACAGGTGACATATTTTAAAAAGACAGGCGGAAAGAGAATCTTTAAGATGGCTCCGATCCATCACCATTTTGAGCTGTGCGGATGGTCGGAGACAAGGGTTGTCGCTGTGTTTTCCATTATTACGGCGCTCCTTTGCCTGATCGCTTTAATGGGGGTATAGCACTATGGAGATGAAAGAAAAAAAGGTACTCGTATTCGGATCCGGCATCAGCGGGGAGGCAGCAGCAGGTCTTCTTCTGCGCGAAGGCGCTCATGTGGTACTGTATGACGGAAATGAAAATCTGGATTCACAGGAGATTGAAAAGAAGATAAGAGAAAGCCTGAACGGGGCAGAGCCGGGAAACAATGCTGAGGCAGGACAGAGCACTGAGGCAGGATCAGACCTGAATGTCGTGCTGGGTGAGTTCCCGGAGGAGCTTCTCGGCGAACTCTCACTGACTGTGATGAGTCCCGGAGTCCCGACGGATCTTCCGATCGTGGACAGGATGAAAGCGGCGGGAATTCCTGTATGGGGAGAGATCGAGCTTGCCTATGCGCTTGGAAAAGGCGATGTCCTTGCCATTACAGGGACAAACGGAAAGACGACCACAACGGCTCTTCTGGGACAGATCATGGGAAACTGGAAGGAGAGCGCTTTTGTGGTGGGCAATATCGGAAATCCGTACACAAGCATCGTGCCCGAGACAAAGGAGGATTCCGTGATCGTAGCAGAGATGAGCAGTTTCCAGCTTGAGACGGTACATACTTTCCGCCCCAGAGTTAGCGCCATACTTAATATCACTCCGGACCATCTGAACCGCCATCATACGATGGAAGCATATATTGCGGCAAAAGAGCGGATCGCAGAGAACCAGACAGCGGATGATGTGTGCGTTCTGAATTATGAGGATGACGTCCTGCGTGAATTCGGTGAAAAGGTGGCTGCGGATGTTCTATATTTCAGCAGCCGGCGTAAACTTAAAAGAGGTGTGTATCTGGACGGGACCACTATTGTCTGCAATGTGGATAAGGAAATCCCGGTCTGTGATGTCAGCGAACTCCAGATCCTGGGTACGCATAATCATGAAAATGCCATGGCGGCGGCAGCTATGGCGTATGCATATGGAACTCCGGTGGAAGTGATAAGGAAGACTTTGAAAGAATTTGCCGGGGTAGAACACCGGATCGAGTTCGTGGCAGAGAAAAACGGGGTCGCTTATTACAATGACTCCAAGGGAACAAATCCGGACGCGGCGATACGTGGGATCCGGGCAATGAACCGCCCTACAGTGCTGATCGGCGGCGGCTATGATAAGCAGTCGTCTTATGATGAATGGATACAGGCATTTGACGGGAAGGTAAAGAAACTGGTCCTGATCGGGGCTACCAGGGAAAAGATTGCCGAAACCGCGGCAAGGCTTGGATTTACGGATACCGTGATGGCGGATACGTTTGAGGAAGCTTTTGAGAAATGTGTAGAATATGCACAGCCCGGGGATGCAGTACTTCTTTCACCTGCATGCGCGAGCTGGGGAATGTTTAAAAATTACGAAGAACGCGGAGATAAATTCAAAGAACTAGTAAAACAGTTGTAGGGAGTGGAGTTTATTGGAGCGTTCCAAAAGGAAGCGGCGGTATGACGAGACGATGGCGGCTGTGATCCTGATCCTTGTGGCGATCGGTCTTGTGGTGCTCTACAGCACAAGCGCCTACAATGGAAGGGTAAAATTCCATGATTCACTGTATTATGTAAAAAAGCAGGGATTTGCCACACTGATCGGTCTTTTCGGTATGTTAGTCATCGCGCAGATCGATTACCATAAATGGGTCCCCCTTGCTGTTCCTGGATATCTGACAGCAATCGCCCTTTCTGTGGCTGTAATGCTGTTTGGAGATGAGTATAACGGGTCCAAAAGATGGCTGTCTTTGGGCCCTCTTTCTTTTCAGCCTTCAGAGTTCGCCAAAGTGGCGGTCATTCTCTTTCTGGCGTGGCTGGTGAGCAAAAATGTCCGGCAGATGCACCGGTTCAGGACCCTGATACTTATGATGCTGCCTGTGCTCCCCGTGGTGGGGCTGGTGGGGGCAAGCAACCTGAGTACTGCCATCATCATACTGGGGATCGCAGTGGTGCTGATTTTTGTGGCAAGCCCGAAATACTCACAGTTTATCTGGATGGGGAGTGCAGGCATCGCCTTTATGGCGGTGTTTCTCGCCATGGAGAGTTACCGCCTGGAGCGGATCGCAATCTGGCAGCATCCGGAGAAATATGAAAAAGGCTATCAGACACTTCAGGGACTTTATGCCATAGGCAGCGGCGGACTTTTCGGCAGAGGGCTGGGAAACAGCGTGCAGAAGCTGGGATTTCTTCCCGAGGCGCAGAATGATATGATCTTTTCCATTATCTGCGAAGAGCTGGGACTTGTCGGAGCGGGGATCATCATATTTCTGTTTTTGATCCTGATCTGGAGGCTGTTCGTGATCGCCACGAGAACACAGGATCTTCTGGGGGCCCTTATTGCCACGGGAGTTATGGCGCATATGATGATTCAGGTCATCCTGAATATCGCAGTCGTGACAAATTCCATCCCTAACACAGGGATCACGCTGCCGTTCATCAGTTATGGAGGCACATCTGTTATGTTCCTCCTTATGGAAATGGGGCTTGTACTCAGCGTATCAAGTCTGGTAGAATGAAATAACCAGTTCAGCCATATGTAACTCCGCACACACAAACCATGCTCGCATGGTTTTGTGCGCGGAGTTACATATGGGGTGAGCGCCAGCTCATGAGCAAAACAGCGGCGAAAGCCGCAGTAAGCACGGAGTGCGGTTTTGCGAATGGCGCGGCTGAACGGAAGGACGCGTCAGGAAGCGGCGAAAGCCACAGTAAGCACGGAGTGCGGTTTTGCGAATGGCGCGGCTGAACGGACGAAGGAGGCATTTGGATGAAGAGAAGAAAGCACAAGAAGAAAAGGATATGGTTGATCGCAGTCTCGGTCATTGCTGCGCTTGTCCTCCTTGCGGCTGCGGCTGTATTTTTGTTTCGGACGCGCTCCTTTGTGGTGGAAGGCAATTCATATTATGGAGAGAATACGATCACTACATGGATACAGAATGACAGATTTTCTGTAAATACACTGTATATTCTGGCAAAATACAATCTTACGGATGCAGATCTGCCATCCGGGGTGGAGAGCATGAAGATTACCCTGAAAAATCCGTGGACAGTTAAGGTAAAAGTGACGGAAAAGGAAATGGCAGGATATGTTGACTATGAAGGAGCGTACCTGTATTTTGACGATTCGGGGATCGTATCCCTGAGATCTAATAAACTGATCGAAGGCACTCCTTACATTGAAAATCTTACATTTGATGCAGCAAAAGTTCAGATGGGGAAAAAACTTCCTGTTGAAGATGACACCATTTTTGAAAAAATTGTAGAAGTTTCAAAAAATCTGAAAAAATACGATCTCACACCGGATAAAATGGCATGCGCAGACGGAAGCGTCCAGGTTTATTTCGGCATTGTGGAAGTACTTTTGGGCAGCGGCAATTATGAAGAAAAGATTCAGCAAGTGCCTCCGATCCTCGAAAAACTTGCGGAGTTATACCCGGATACCGCGGGAACACTGCATCTTGAGAACTATGATCCCGAGTCAGAGTCCATTCGGTTCGTGCCGGCCGCCTAGCATATTCTCTGCTATAAAAAGGCATCTGCCAATAGTATAAAAATATCAGAAAAATAAGAAAAATCTATTGATTATTTAAAGAAAAGACTTTATTATATATTTATTGAATTCTATCGTTCAATAAAAGGGATGTATAAGAAATTAATAAGACGACAAAGGAGGAAATACTCTTGTTAGAAATTAAAACCAACGAATCAGAAGCGGCTGCAAGAATTATTGTTGTCGGAGTCGGCGGCGGCGGAAATAACGCTGTGAACCGCATGATCGATGAACAGATCGCAGGCGTGGAATTTATCGCAGTGAATACAGATAAACAGGCACTGCAGCTTTGCAAGGCGCCGACACTGATGCAGATCGGCGAGAAGCTTACCAAAGGACTTGGCGCGGGAGCACAGCCGGAGGTAGGAGAGAAAGCGGCAGAGGAAAGTTCAGAAGAAATCTCAGCGGCGTTAAAGGGAGCGGACATGGTGTTTGTAACCTGCGGCATGGGAGGCGGAACAGGTACAGGTGCAGCCCCGGTGATCGCGCGTATAGCTAAAGAACAGGGGGCTCTGACAGTCGGAGTCGTGACAAAGCCGTTCCGTTTTGAGTCCAAAACGAGAATGCAGAATGCCCTTACGGGAATTGATAAATTAAAAGAAAATGTTGATACGATCATTGTAATCCCGAATGATAAGCTCCTTGAAGTCGTAGACAGGCGCACAACGATGCCGGAGGCGCTCAAGAAAGCGGACGAGGTACTTCAGCAGGGTATTCAGGGTATCACAGACCTGATCAATGTTCCGTCACTGATCAATCTTGATTTCGCAGACATCCAGACGGTTATGAAGGACAAGGGTATCGCACATATCGGTATCGGTTCGGGACGCGGAGATGATAAGGCTCTTGAGGCAGTCAAAGAGGCTGTGGCGAGTCCGCTGCTTGAGACGACGATCCAGGGTGCATCCAATGTTATTGTCAACGTATCCGGTGATATTACCCTTATGGATGCGTCAGATGCAGCTGATTATGTACAGGAGCTGGCTGGAGAAAGCGCAAGTATTATCTTTGGTGCGATGTACGATGATACGAAATCAGACGAATGTACGATCACTGTTATTGCCACAGGCTTACATAATGTAGGCGGCAGTGCTTCCAAGCTGAAAGCAAGGCTGGAAGGTCAGCAGAAGGTCGGCTCTATCCTTCCGTCAGGGGATTCCCCGGTAAGGAGCCGTCTTGACAACGAGAACAGAACAGCAGCAAGGACGCAGCAGGGAGGAACAATGCCGACGCTGCAGCCAAGGACTCCGTCCAGCACTGTAAAAGAACAGTCTATAAAAATCCCGGATTTCTTTAAGAAATAGAGGGACATGCTTTGAAATGATATAAAATCGAATCATAAAAACAGGCGTTACAGAATTGCAGCGCCTGTTTTTTTCTGTCGAAATATATTTTCTTATGTCTGTCATCATCTGACAAATTTCAACGGTTAAGAGAGCTATAATGATACCCGGATTGATTTCCAGGGGAAGAAGGTGGAGGATGTATTATGAGCTGTACATAGATGTTTTTTTTCTGGAGAATCTCATGATGGACAGCCTGATTCTTCTGGCGCTCGACCATATTTTGAAATGCGGCGGCAAACGGGGATGCATTTTCTTGTGCGCCGCGCTGGGCAGTCTGCTCACCTGTGCGGCGGTCGCGGCGCCTCTGCCGGGTATAGCAAAGCTTTTTCTGTTCCATGTCTGTATTAACAGTGTGATGCTGATTACAGGATTGAAGATAAAAAGTATCTCACAGTTTGTAAAAGCATTTATCCTGCTTTATGTTGTATCGGTATTTATGGGAGGAATCATGCAGATATTTCGCCCGTACATGAGGGTGGTCAGTCTGTTTTATTGTGCTGCCTTTGGATCTTATCTTCTGCTTATACGGATGTGGAAGCTTCTGTCACATGTGGCAGAGCGTCAGAGAACAGTCCTGGAGGTGACTTTATATACGTCCAAAGGAGAGAAAAAAGCAAGGGCGCTGTGGGATACAGGAAACAGACTGAGGGATTTTGTTACAGATGCCCCTGTAAATATCCTGGACCCGGGAATCCTCTGTGAGATTACAGATCTTCCCGAAGCAGAAAAAGGATTCCATTTGATCCCATACCGCTGTATAGCGGGAGAGCAGGTCATGAAGGTATTCCGGATCGAAAAAATGTGCGTGCACGCAGGCAGAGACGGAGGGGACAGATGGATACAGAACCCTCTGTTCGGGATAGGAGAGGAAAGTCTTTCACCGAATAAAGACTATGAGATCATCCTGAATCCGGGGATACTCTCATCATGAAAGTATTATGAAGGCGGAGACCGCTCTGAAACGGATAAAAAACAGACGGCTGACTCCCCAAGAGAGGCTGTCTTGCAGAAATCAAATAGAGGAGGATACAAAATGTTCGTAAAAGTAGCTGTTCCGCAGCAGTTCAAACTGCGGGTCATACCGGATATCAAAAGCCTGATATTTGGAAGCGGGAGAGAGATCCATTACATAGGAGGCACAGAGGTCCTTCCCCCGCCCCTCGAAGGAGCGCATGAAAAGGAAATGATACGCGAACTGGGGACAGAGCGGGCGGAGGAGGCAAAAAAAACCCTTATAGAGCATAATCTCCGTTTGGTCGTATATATAGCAAAAAAATTTGACAATACCGGAGTCGGTGTGGAGGATCTGATCTCTATCGGCACTATAGGGCTGATCAAAGCGATCAATACCTTTAATCCAACAAAAAAGATCAAGCTCGCTACCTATGCGTCCCGCTGCATTGAAAATGAGATTCTGATGTATCTGAGGAGAAACAGCAAGACAAAGCTGGAAGTGTCCATTGACGAACCGCTTAATGTAGACTGGGATGGAAATGAACTTCTTCTCTCAGATATTTTGGGAACTGAAGAGGATACTATATACCGGGATCTGGAGAATGAGGCAGAGCGCAAGCTTCTTATCCGCGCGCTGAATAAACTGAGCAGCCGGGAGAAGATGATCGTGCGGATGCGCTTCGGACTGGACGATCCCGAAGGACATGAAAAAACCCAGAAAGAAGTGGCAGATCTTCTGGGAATCTCCCAGTCATATATATCCAGACTTGAGAAAAAAATCATGCAGAGACTCAAAAGAGAGATGGTACGCTATGAGTGAGAAATCAGTATTTGCGGGGGAGCCATGTTTTGAGCAATTCGGACGAAAACCGTGGAGCGCAGGTGTGCCGAAGACGTATTCAGCGCAGAGAGATGGCTGGCATCGGCTCCGCTCCACGAGGCAGGAAAAACTACGGGATCAGGGGACACGCTAAAACCAGGGGTCAGAAGAGAGGAACTCGGCTGCGCCTCAGACAACCTCTCTTCTGACCCCAACGCGTATCCTCTGATCCCTACTTTTTCCAAGCCTCATTCCGAAGTCGCCTCAACCACCCATCTCCCCGCGCTGAAGCGCTTTCGAAAAGGCGCTTCGCTAGTTTTCTGGTTTAGCTCAAGACGGAAGGTCCCCCAGCAAATACAGCGTTTAAAAAATGCCGCGAAAACGACCCGCAACAAACCGGCGGTTTTCGGACGTTATATTTACAAGGAAGGCTCCCCCACAAATACTGATTTACATATTGTAATAATGTGCGTAGAGGCCTCCTTTGGAGAGCAGGCTTTCATGCGTCCCTCTCTCTGCGATCCCGTCTTCAGTGATAACAATGATCTCATCAGCTCCCCGGATGGTGGACAGCCTGTGGGCGATGGTGATGGTCGTCCGGTCCCTGGAAAGCTCTTCCAAGCTCTGCTGGATCCAGCGTTCGCTTTCATTGTCAAGTGCGCTTGTCGCCTCGTCCAGAATCAGGATGGGCGGGTTTTTCAGGAATACACGGGCAATGGAAATGCGCTGTTTCTGTCCTCCTGAGAGGCGGGCGCCCCGCTCTCCCACATAAGTGTCATAGCCGTCAGGGAGTTCCCGGATAAAGTCGTGGATATTAGCGCGCTTGGCTGCCTCGATGATCTCCTCCATTGAAGCACCGGGCTTTCCGTAGGCGATATTGTCGCGGATCGTACCGGCAAAAAGATAAACGTCCTGCTGTACCATACCGATCTGGCTCCGCAGGCTTTTGAGAGTCAGCGTGCGCACGTCTTTACCGTCAATCGTGATCTTTCCGCCGGTCACATCATAAAATCGGGGGAGGAGAGAGCAGATCGTTGTTTTCCCGCTCCCGGAAGGACCTACAAGGGCAATGGATTTCCCGGCAGGGATCTCTATGGATACATGCGACAGCACCGGAGTGTCGTCATCGCTGTAATGGAAGGATACGTCTTCATAGCATACCCTTCCTTTTACATTTTCAAGCGGCTGTGCGCCGGGGGCGTCCTCAATTTCCGGCTCTGTCTCCATTACATCCAGGAAGCGGCGGAACCCTGCGAGACCTTTCTGCATCATTTCGATCAGTTCGACAAGAATTTGGATCGGGCTGATGAAGATGCCGATATAAAGGGCGTACATGGCGAGATCGCCTGCGTTCATGAGGCCTTTTGCGATCAGGTATCCGCCGAATACCAGCGTGACCAGATACATCATCCCCTGGAAGAAGAGATTCCACCCCATAAATCCTCCCATACAGTTATAATTATCTCTCTTTGAGATCAGGAAGGCGTGATTGCTTTTTTTAAATTTTTCTCTCTCGATATCTTCATTTGCAAAGGACTGGACTACACGGATGCCTGCGAGCGTATCCTGAAGGCTGGAGTTCACATCTCCGATCTTTCTGCGGTTTTCCATAAAAGTCTCCTGCATCCGCTGGTTCTGCCGGAAGGAAAAGACGAACATACAGAGCACCAGTAATACAAGAGGCAGGGCAAGCCTCCAGTTGATCAGGAAGAGAAAAACAAACGAGCCGATGATTTTTACCACGGAGATGAATAGATTTTCCGGACCGTGGTGCGCGAACTCCGCAATGTCAAACAGATCGGACACGAGCTTGCTCATCATCTGACCGGAGTTGTTTCTGCTGTAATAGGAGAAAGAGAGCTTTTCATAATGGTCAAAAAGCTGCTGGCGCATATCCCTCTCCATGTGCGCGCCCATCATATGTCCCTGGTAACTCACATAATATTTGCACAGGCTCTGGATAATGTACATGATCAGAAGCCCGATGGCGAGAATGGGCAGAGCGTTCAGAATGGAGACACTGTCTTTTGTGAAAAGCGTGTTCGTCATTGTGCGCAGGATCTGGGGATAGGCAAGATCCGCTAAACTGATAAAAGCAGCGCAGATCAGGTCAATAAAAAAGACCGTCTTATACGGCGCGTAATAACTGATAAATTTTCTGAGTGTGTGCATGGGAAATCTCCTTTCTTATTAGCAACAACAATATTAGCACATGATTTTCTGCTTGACAAGAAGACAGCCCCTGTAATAAGGTAGGAAAAGGTGCGGCGAAGGCCGGCTGATACAGATTCATAGAGTAAAAATATATAGAATACAGGAGCATATATATGAAGATTTATCTTGCCCCTTTGGAAGGGATTACAGGATGGATATTCCGAAGCGCTGTCCACGAGTGCTTTGGAGGATTTGACAAATATTTCGTGCCGTTTATCAGACCGAATCAGATGGGGCATCTAAGCGCAAGGGAGAAGAAAGACATTCTTCCGGAGCATAATACAGGAATGAGGACCGTGCCTCAGATCCTTACAAACAGAGCGGATGATTTTCTCCGCACGGCTGAGAAGCTGAAAGACTTTGGGTATGAGGAAGTCAACCTGAACCTGGGCTGTCCGTCAAAGACAGTGGTGACCAAGGGAAGAGGCGCCGGATTTCTGGCTGATCCGGCTGGTCTGGACCGGTTTTTGGGGGAGATATTTGAAAAATCTCCTGTCAGGATCTCGCTTAAGACAAGGCTTGGGATGGAAGATGCGTCTGAGTTTATGGCGCTTATGAATATTTATAATAAGTATCCTGCGGAAGAGCTGATCATCCATCCGAGGGTGCAGAAAGATTTTTATAAAAATACACCGGATCTTCAAGCTTTTGCCCGCGCGGCGGATATCAGCAGAATCCCGGTATGCTATAACGGCGACATTTTTTCTGTAGAAGACTATGAAAGATTTACAGAACGTTTCCCCGGGACTGACCGGGTCATGACGGGGAGGGGCGTTCTGAAGGATCCGTCCCTTGCAAGAAAACTGCGGGGCGGGAGAGGAGCGGATAAGGAGGAGCTTCGCCGGTTCCATGACATTCTTTATGCAGGATATTGTGAGGAAATGTCAGGAGACAGGACGATCCTGTACAAAATGAAAGAGCTGTGGACGTATCTTGCTCCTTTGTTTTCCGATTCTAAGAAATATGCGAAGAAGATCAAAAAGGCAGAAAAATGTATTGTATATGAACAGATTATAGAAGATTTTTTTGCGGAGACAGAAGTTCAGCCATGAGCGAAAAGCTCATGGCTGAATGCGTTTCATTCAAATCGGATACCTGTGTTATGCTGTATTACAGATGTTCTTTCTATGCATCCTGCTCTTGCTGCCTTTTGAGGGCGGCTTCTACAAAGCCTTTAAACAGCGGATGCGGGCGGTTCGGGCGGGATTTTAATTCGGGATGTGCCTGGGTGGCAATGAACCACGGATGGGACGGTATCTCGATCATTTCGACAATTCGATTGTCAGGAGAAAGACCGCACAGCGACATGCCGTGGCTTTCCAGATCTTCCCGATAGTCATTGTTTACTTCATATCTGTGGCGGTGACGTTCGCTGATCTCCTTTTTCCCGTACAGGCGGGCAGCCAGAGAACTGTCTTTTAAAATGCAGGGATAGGCGCCGAGACGGAGGGTGCCTCCGATATCTTCCACGCCGATCTGATCCTCCATAATATGGATGACCGGGTGAGTTGTGTCGGGCTTTAGTTCCATGCTGTGGGCGTCATTGTATCCCAGAACATCCTGTGCGAATTCTACGATTGCAAGCTGCATTCCGAGGCATAGACCGAGGAAGGGCACTTCGTGGGTGCGGGCATAGCGGATTGCTTCAATTTTGCCGTCGATTCCGCGGTGACCGAATCCTCCGGGAACCAGGATGCCGCTCACATCAGAGAAGAGCTCGTCTGTATTTTCCGCTGTTACTTTTTCAGAATCCACCCATTTGATGTTTACAGTTGTGTGGGAATAGATCCCGCCGTGCTTCAGCGCCTCCACTACACTGATATATGCATCATGGAGCTGGATATATTTTCCTACCAGGGCGACAGTGACTTCCTGTGTCGGATGTTTCAGTTTGTCTACCATTTCTGTCCAGTCTTTAAGGTCCGGTTCCGGACAGTCCAGATGGAGACATTCGCAGACGACCTGTGCCAGCTGTTCCTTTTCCATGGCGAGTGGAGCTTCATACAGATATTCCACATCAAGATTCTGGAGTACGTGGCTTGCGGGAAGGTTGCAGAACAGAGAAATCTTATCCTTCATGTCTGAAGTCAGCGGGTATTCGGACCGGCATACGATGATGTCCGGCTGGATCCCCATGCCCTGAAGTTCCTTAACACTTGCCTGGGTGGGCTTGGTCTTCATTTCCTGTGAGGCGCGCAGATAGGGGATGAGTGTCACATGGATAAGAATGACATTTTCACGTCCCTTTTCGTGCTGGAATTGGCGGATAGATTCGAGGAAAGGCTGGCTTTCGATATCTCCTACGGTACCGCCGACCTCAATGATGGCGATTTCCGTATCCTCTGCAGCAGGATTACGGTAGAAACGGCTCTTGATTTCATTGGTGATGTGCGGGATGACCTGGACCGTCCCGCCGCCGAAATCTCCCCGCCGTTCTTTCTGCAGTACGGACCAGTAGATCTTTCCGGTGGTGACGTTGGAGTTTTTAGTCAGGTTTTCGTCTATGAAACGTTCATAATGCCCCAGATCCAGGTCTGTCTCAGCCCCGTCATCTGTGACAAAGACTTCTCCGTGCTGAACCGGATTCATTGTTCCAGGGTCGATATTAATGTAAGGATCAAATTTCTGCATGGTGACTGTATAGCCCCTTGCTTTTAAAAGCCGTCCGAGGGAAGCTGCCGTGATGCCCTTCCCGAGACCGGATACAACGCCGCCGGTTACAAATACATATTTTACTGCCATTTTACATGCCTCCTGTGTTTGATATGGTTGAAATTTTTCCTAAAAAAGAGTACAGCCTGACTATGGGCAGGATAGCCGCTCCGTTGCGGTCCTGAGTCCCATCATAGCCAGACTGTAATATGTCTTGAAAAAATATGTTATTAGTATACACCTGAAATCAGGAAAATACAATCTTTTTTCGCTGATATCTATTAAAGGATCGTGTGTTCGTATACTGCTTCACATGTAAGCTGCACTCCCAGTTTCTTGAAAATCTTAATGTCTACATCTGAGAGCATAACAGAGGTGTGCGCCTGGCAGCCCTCCAGCTTTGGCAGCTGGGAAAGCGCAAGCCTTGCGTCCGGATTCGTAGCCGCGCTGGCAGAGAGTGCGATCAGAACTTCGTCTGTGTGGAGACGAGGGTTTTTGCTCTTCAGGTAATCGACTTTCAGCTTCTGGATCGGCTCGATAGACTCGGGAGAAATGATATGGAGTCCATGATCCAGTCCTGCCAGCTCTTTTAATACATTGAGGAGAAGGGCAGCGGAGGCACCGAGAAGATTGGTGGTCTTTCCGGTGATGATCCTTCCGTCTTCAAGTTCAAGCGCGGCAGCAGGGCCGCCGGTCTCTCTGGCGCGTTCCAGAGCCTTGACTGCAACAGCGCGGTCCGAAACAGTAATTCCTGCCATGTTCATGAGAAGTTCGATCTTCTGAGCTTCTTTGTCAGACGCGTCTCCCTTTACCAGAGCATTCAGAGCCGCGTAGTAGCGGCGGATGATCTCCTGCTTTGATGCCTCGCGGCATGCATCGTCATCACAGATACAGTTTCCCGCCATATTAACGCCCATGTCCGTCGGGGATTTGTACGGGCTTTCGCCGTAGATTTTCTCGAAGATCGTGTTAAGCACAGGGAAGATCTCCACATCCCGATTGTAGTTGACTGTTGTCTCACCATAAGCTTCCAGATGGAATGGATCGATCATGTTTACATCGTTTAAGTCCGCTGTTGCCGCCTCATAAGCAAGGTTCACCGGATGCTTGAGAGGGAGGTTCCAGATGGGGAATGTCTCAAATTTTGCGTACCCTGCGTGGATTCCTCTTTTGTGTTCGTGATAGAGCTGGGAAAGACAGGTTGCCATCTTTCCGCTTCCCGGACCCGGCGCTGTTACGATCACAAGAGGCCTGGTCGTGCGGATGTAGTCATTTTTTCCGTATCCTTCATCGCTGATGATGAGCGGCACATTGGAAGGATATCCTGGGATCACATAGTGCAGGTACACAGGAATATTGAGCTTTTCCAGACGGTTCTTGAACAGGAGCGCACTTTCCTGCCCGGAAAACTGAGTGATCGTTACGCTTCCCACATAGAGCCCCTGCTCGCGGTAAGTGTCGATCAGGCGGAGTACATCTGTGTCGTAGGTGATCCCCAGATCTCCGCGGATCTTATTTTTTTCGATATCTTTTGCGCTGATCACGATCACGATTTCCGCCTGCGCGCTCAGTTCTTTTAAAAGCCGAAGCTTGCTGTCGGGAGCAAAGCCCGGGAGTACGCGTGACGCGTGATAGTCATCGAACAGCTTGCCCCCGAATTCGAGGTAAAGCTTGTTGTCAAATTTGTTGATCCGATTACGGATGTGCTCGGACTGCATTTTCAGGTACTTGTCATTGTCAAAACCGATTCTCATTTTCATTCCCCACTTATCTAGATTCTGTTTATATATCATAGACCTCAGACGTTCCTGCCGGCGGGTGCGGTGTATCCGCCAGACGGCAAACGATCCAAAGGACATATTTCGTACCCAGTATACTATAAAAAGTCATGGTTTTACAATATTTTCATAATCTTTTTATTGATTTATGCAAAACCTGTACTTATAATGG
>ERZ1643247.231-NODE-231-length-73014-cov-14.452569_pt1 | contig 73014 bp, 70 predicted proteins | sample MGYA00579264_ERZ1643247 | MGnify/ENA primary metagenome ERZ1643247 (study PRJEB29033, sample SAMEA4952262) | chicken gut metagenome | biome: Broiler Chicken; feature: Gastrointestinal Tract; material: Caecum | place: Ireland | collected 2018 | study: Broiler... | reverse complement strand
AGGAGGGCGGCAAGCTGTACACCCAGCTGAAGATCGACGACATCAGCAACCTGGGTGCCGTCAAGATCCGCATCCGCTCCCTGATGGCGGCCATTGAGGCGCGCAAACAGAGTGAAGAGTAGAGAGTGAAGAGTGAAGATAAGGAATTCGCCGCAGGCGAATAGATTTGAAATTGTCCGGCTGCGCCGGACACTATATCTCCACTCTCAACTCTTCACTCTTAACTCTATGAAAAAAGGAGTATTTATGGCTAAGTTAGTATACGACGAGACCGGCCGTCTGCTGTTTACCAAGGAGATGAAGGAGGAGTACACCCTCCTCATGCCCCAGATGCTCCCGGTCCACTTCAGCATGATGCAGAAGCTGCTGCAGAACGCCGGGTATAAGGTGGACATGCTCACCACCAACCACCGGGGGATCGTGGATGAGGGGCTGAAGTACGTCCACAACGATACCTGCTACCCCGCCCTGCTGGTCATCGGCCAGCTCATCGACGCGGTGAAGCGCGGAGGCTATGACCCCCACAAGGTGGGCCTGCTCATCACCCAGACCGGCGGCGGCTGCCGGGCCTCCAACTACATCCACCTGCTGCGCAAGGCCCTGGAGAAGGCGGATATGGCCTACATCCCCGTGGTGTCCGTCAACCTGTCCGGCCTGGAGAAGAACCCCGGCTTCAAGCTGACCATCCCCTTTATCCGCAAGGCGGTGTACGCCATGATGTACGGGGACATCATCGTCAATGTGGCCAACCAGGTCCGCCCCTATGAGGTGAACCAGGGGGAGACCGATTCCATGATCGAGGCCTGGACCCACAAGCTGGTGGACGGCTTCGAGGCGGGCAAGGGCATGAGCCGGGGCCAGATGCGCCGGCTGTTTGCCCAGATCTGCGGCGACTTCGCCGCCATCCCCGTCCAGGGAGAGCCCAAGGTCCGCGTGGGCGTGGTGGGCGAGATCTATGTGAAGTTCGCCCCCCTGGGGAACAACAATCTGGAAAAATTCCTCCTCAGCGAGGGGGTGGAGCCGGTGGTCCCCGGCCTCACCGACTTTATCATCTTCAAGATCTACAACCGTGTGGCCGACGTGGACCTGTACGGCGGCAAGTGGATCAAGAAGGCGGCCTGCAAGATCTTTATGGGCTATGTGGAGAACTGCCAGAAGGACATGATTCAGGCCCTGGAGAATTCCGGCCGCTTCCGGGCTCCCGGCACCTTCCGGGAGCTGCACTCCCTGGTCCACGGGTACCTGGGGGACGGCAACAAGATGGGGGAGGGCTGGCTCCTCACCGCCGAGATGCTGGAGCTCATCCACTCCGGTACCGGCAACATCGTGTGTACCCAGCCCTTCGGCTGCCTGCCCAACCACATCGTGGGCAAGGGCATGATCCGCAAGCTGAAGGAGGATTACCCCAACTCCAATATTGTGGCCATCGATTACGACGCCAGCGCCACCAAGATCAACCAGGAGAACCGGATCAAGCTCATGCTGGCCAACGCCAAGGGCATGGCCAAGCAGGAGAAGGCCGCCCGGGAGGTCCCCGCCCAAGAGGCGGCGGAGCCCCTCACCCGCGCCTCCGCCCACGCCTGACCTACTTTTCTTGAAAGAAAAGTAGGCAAAAGAACTTTGTGCGAAGCTTCGCTTCGCCTCTGGGATCATTTTCAGGATTCGGAAGGAAAGATAGTGTGAAAGAAAACCATCAGGGTTTTCTTTCACGTGCAATCCTTCCACGTTTTGACGCGCAGCGGAGAAACGCGGTGCAAAGAAATTTTCTGCGAAACTTCGTTTCGCCTCTTGGGTACAGGTATGGCTGGCATAATTTGATATGCGGCTGACAGCAGAAAAAAGTCCCGGAAACCGGATGGAAAACCGGCTTCCGGGATTTTTGTTCTCTATCAAAAACGGCGGGGCGCTGGAGAATTTCCGGCGTCCCGCCCTTTGGTTGGGAGGAAAAGATTTTTTATCCGTCGATGACCTCGCCGGTGAGCACCTCCTTGGTGTCCACGGTGAGCTCCCCGCCCCGGCAGTCCACCGTGATGCGGGAGCCGGGCTCCACCTGGTCGGCGATGATCTTCTTGCTGACGAGGGTCTCCACCGTGTGCTGGAGGAACCGGCGCAGGGGACGGGCGCCGTAGATGGGGTCGTAGGCGCTCTCGATGATATAGTCCTTGGCGGCGGGGGTCAGCTCCACCGTGAGCTGCTTGTCCTCCAGACGGCGGTTGATGTCGGCCGCCATCAGGTCGATGATATGGGTCACGTTCTCCTTGGTCAGGGGCTTATAGAACACGATCTCGTCCAGCCGGTTCAGGAACTCCGGGCGGAAGGAGCGCTTCAAGAGCTCATTCACCTGGTCCCGGGCCTGCTGGCTGATCTCGCCGGTTTCGTCGATGCCGTCCAGCAGGTACTGGCTGCCCAGGTTGGAGGTCAAAATGATGATGGTGTTCTTGAAGTCCACGGTGCGGCCCTGGCTGTCGGTGATGCGGCCGTCGTCCAGCACCTGGAGCAGGATGTTGAACACGTCGGGGTGGGCCTTCTCCACCTCGTCAAAGAGGATGACGGAGTAGGGCTTCCGCCGCACGGCCTCCGTCAGCTGGCCGCCCTCCTCATAGCCCACGTATCCGGGAGGCGCGCCGATGAGCCGGGACACGGAGAATTTCTCCATATACTCGGACATGTCGATGCGCACCAGGTTCTTCTCGCTGTCGAACAGGGCCTCGGCCAGGGTCTTGGCCAGCTCGGTCTTGCCCACGCCGGTGGGGCCCAGGAACAGGAAGGAGCCGATGGGCTTGTTGGGGTCGGCGATACCGGCCCGGCTTCTCAAAATGGCCTCGGACACCAGGCGCACCGCCTCGTCCTGGCCCACCACCCGCTTGTGGAGGATGTCCTCCAGGTGCAGGAGCTTCTCCCGCTCCCCCTCCATCAAACGGGCCACCGGGATTCCGGTCCACCGCTCGATGATGCGGGCGATCTCCTCCTCAGTGACCTTGTCCCGCAGCAGAGAGCGGGCCTTGCCCTCATTGGCGATCTGCTCCTCCGCCTCCAGGGCCTTGCGGAGCTCGGGGATCTTACCGTACTGGAGCTCGGCGGCCCGGTTCAGGTCGTACTCCCGCTGGGCCTTCTCCAGCTGGGCGTTGGCCTCCTCCAGGTCGGAGCGCAGCTTCTGCACCTTGCCGATGGCGTTTTTCTCGTTCTCCCACTGGGCCTTCTTGGCGTTGAACTCGTCCCGCATGTCGGAGAGCTCCTTCTGGATCTCGGCCAGGTGTTCCTGGGACAGCTTATCCGTCTCCTTTTTCAGGGCGGCCTCCTCGATCTCGTGCTGGATGATCTTCCGCTGGATCACGTCCAGCTCGGTGGGCATGGAGTCGATCTCGGTGCGGATCATGGCGCAGGCCTCGTCGATCAGGTCGATGGCCTTGTCGGGCAGAAATCGGTCGGTGATATACCGGTTGGACAGTGTTGCGGCGGCGATGATGGCCCCGTCGGTGATTTTTACGCCGTGGTACACCTCGTACCGCTCCTTCAGGCCGCGGAGGATGGCGATGGCGTCCTCCACCGAGGGCTCGTTCACCATCACCGGCTGGAACCGCCGCTCCAGGGCGGCGTCCTTCTCAATATACTGGCGGTACTCGTTCAGGGTCGTCGCGCCGATGCAGTGGAGCTCGCCCCGGGCCAGCATGGGTTTCAGCAGGTTGCCCGCGTCCATGCTCCCCTCGGTCTTGCCCGCCCCCACGATGGTGTGCAGCTCGTCGATGAACAGGATGATCCGGCCCTCCGACTTGCGCACCTCGTTCAGCACGGCTTTCAGCCGCTCCTCAAACTCGCCCCGGTACTTGGCGCCCGCGATCAGGCTGCCCATGTCCAGGGAGAAGATGGTCTTGTCCTTCAAACTGTTGGGCACGTCCCCCTTGACGATCCGCTGGGCCAGTCCCTCAGCGATGGCCGTCTTGCCCACGCCGGGCTCGCCGATAAGGACGGGGTTGTTTTTTGTCTTTCGGGACAGGATGCGGATGACGTTCCGGATCTCGTCGTCCCGGCCGATCACCGGGTCCAGCTTGTTTTGCCGGGCCCGCTCCACCAGGTCGGTGCCGTATTTCTTCAGGGCGTCGTAGGTCTCCTCCGGGTTGTCGCTGGTGACCCGCTGGTTGCCCCGGACGGAGGCCAGGGCCTGCATGACCTTTTCCTTCGTCACGTTATAGGTGCGGAACAGCTCCTTCAAGCTGCGGTTGGCGCAGTCCAGCAGCCCCAGGAAGATGTGCTCCACCGAGATATACTCGTCCTTCATGGACTGGGCGGTGGACTCGGCGGCTTTCAGGGCCTTGTCCACGTCCTGGGCGATATAGACCTGTCCCGCCTCCCGGCCGCCGCCGGACACCTTGGGCAGCTTCTCCACCTGGGTGGTCACCGCGGCGGTGAAGCTGGGCACCGTCATGCCCATGGCGGACAGGAGCTGGGGAATAAAGCCCTGCTCGTCGCTCAGGAGGGCCAGGAGCAGGTGCTCCTGCTCGATCTGCTGATTGCCGTGCTCCACGGCGATATCCTGGGCCCCCTGGATGGCGGCCAGAGATTTTTGGGTGAATTGGTTCATGTTCATATGCAAGAAACCTCCTTTGCTTCGGTTTCAATATCTCAACAATCTAGCACTAAATAAACGAGAGTGCTAACACTAGGGTATAACAAACCCGTCAAAAAAACAAGAGGGAAAAGAAAAAATTTTCGGAAAAAGCGGGCGGACCCACAGGCCCGCCCGCCGCTGACGTCTTTTGGATTACTGAATGGAGATCTTCCGGCTCTGGGGGACGACCTCGCCCTGCTTGGGCAGGATCAGCGTCAGCACGCCGTTCTCATAGGCGGCGGAGATGCCCTCCTCCTGGATGCCGCTCACGTCGAAGGAGCGGGCGTAGCTGCCCACCCGGCGCTCCCGGCAGATGTACTTGCCGTCCTGCTTGTTCTCGGCGGTCTCCTGGTGCTTGGCGGTGATGGTCAGCACGTTGTCCTCCAGGTGCAGGTCGATGTCCTCCTTCCGGAAGCCGGGCAGGTCGGCCTCCAGCAGGTAGTGGTCGCCCTGGTCCTGGATGTCGGTGCGGAAGGCGGGCAGCCGTCCGCTGGGCTGAGCGGGGAACATGCTGCGCTCCATCTCGTCAAACAGGTCGTTGAAGGTGCGGCTCATATGGTGAAAGGGAAGCATGGTATACATGGTAAAAACTCCTTTCGGCGCTGGGGGAGCGTTCTGTTCCGGCCCCCCGGCCTCTCTTAACTTTGGCTTTAGTATACCGTGGAATTATGAACAGTTCTCGCAGAATATGTGTCTAAATTGTAAATTCTAGCACTCAATATAATAGAGTGCTAATTTTGAGAGGGCCGCCTTGTCCGCCGCTCCTCCGGCTGATATAATAGGAGAGAAATCAAAATCGGCCTCCCCCGCCGGGGCAGAGGCGCGCAGATCAGGAGGGAACTGTTCCATGAAGATCCTCGTATTTGGCCCCAAGGCCCGCTATGACGCCTATATGCCGGAGTTTGCCCGGGAGCTGGGGGCGGAGCTGGTGTTCTGTCCCCTGGGCAGCTCGCCCCGCCAGGCGGCGGCGGACAACCCGGACGCCCAGGTGCTGTTCACCGATGCAATCATTGATGTGGACCGGGAGATCCTGGACCTGCTGCCCAATTTGAAGCTGGTCCAGTCCGAGGGTGTGGCCTTCAACCGCATCGACCTGGAGGCGGCCCGGGAGCGGGGCGTTTACGTGTGCAACAACAAGGGCTGCAACGCCGACTCGGTGGCGGAGCACACGGTGATGCTCATGCTCATGGCCCTGCGCCACGGGATCACCGGCCACAGCGCGGTGCTGGAGGGCCGTCAGATGCAGATGAAGGAGGCGGTGATGGCCTCCAACAGCCCGGAGCTGGGGGAGCAGGCTGTGGGGCTGGTGGGCCTGGGGGACATCGGACAGGCGGTGGCCCGGCTGCTGAAGCCCTTCGGATGCAGGCTGTACTACTACACCCTCCACCGCCGGCCCCCGGAGGTGGAGGCGGAGCTTGGGGTGGCCTATCTGCCCCTGGAGGAGCTGTTTTCCGCCTGTGATATTCTCTCCCTCCACTGCGCGGTGAACGACCAGACCCGGGGCATGGTGAACGAGGCCCTTCTGGAGCGTGTAAAGCCCGGGGCCATTCTGGTGAACACCGCCCGGGGGGATCTGGTGGACAATCTGGCGGTGCGCCGGGCCCTGTTGGACGGCCGCCTGGGGGGCATCGCCATGGACACCCTGGCCCCCGAGCCCACCCCCGCCGACCACCCCCTGGTGGACCTGCCGCCGGAGGTCGCGGACCGGGCCATTTACTCCCCCCACCTGGGAGGAAATACCGGCGGCTCCTTCCGCCGGGGCCACCGGAATATGTGGGAGAACGCCCGCCGCATCCAGGAGGGACAGCGGCCGGTCCACATCGTCAACGGCCTGTAAAAATTGAATCGTGCCCCGCCTCCTTCTCCAAGGAAGGAGGCGGGGCACATAGTTTGTTAAAAAACTTGCTGAGAGGAAACCGGCTGAGTGATGGCGGGGGAGCTCGAGGGGGCGGCAGCCCGCCTCGAGTGGAATCGAATGCCCTGAACGCCTTGCGCAGCGGCGGAAAAGTACCGGCATTTTGATCACATCATCCTTAAAATCTCCTTTTTCAGCCGGGCGATGATCCGCTTTTCCAGCCGGGAGATGTAGGACTGGGAGATGCCCAGCTGGTCGGCCACCTCCTTCTGAGTGCGCTCCCGCCGGCCGTCCAGGCCGAAGCGCAGGGTGATGATCTGCTTCTCCCGGGGCTCCAGCCGCTCCAGGGCCTGACGCAGCAGCTGCCGGTCCACGTCCGCCTCGATGGGCCGCATGACCAGGTCGCTCTCGGTGCCAAGCACGTCGGAGAGGAGCAGCTCGTTGCCGTCCCAGTCGGTGTTCAGAGGCTCGTCAAAGGAGAGCTCCGACTTCTGAGCGGCGATCTTGCGCAGATACATGAGGATTTCGTTTTCAATGCACCGGGAGGCGTAGGTGGCCAGCTTGATGCTCTTGGCGGGCTGATAGGTGCCCACCGCCTTGATAAGGCCGATGGTGCCGATGGAGATCAGGTCCTCCAGGTTGACCCCCGTGTTCTCAAACCGCCGGGCGATGTACACCACCAGGCGCAGGTTGCGCTCAATGAGAATCTGGCGGGCCTCCTCATCTCCCTGCTCCAGGCGGGCGATGACCTGGGCCTCCTCCTCCCGGGTGAGGGGGGTGGGCAGAGTGCCGCTCCCCCCGATGTACATGATCTTGCCCGGCTGCGCCAGGCCCAGCCGGGCGAGCAGGGCGGCCGCCCGCCGCCCCAGGCCCCTCCAGAATCGTCTCATGGCTGTCCCTTCCTTTCCATCTCAATCGGCCCCCAGGAGAGCCCGGTAGCCTCCCCCGTCGGACACCGGGGTGGGGGAGAGGGCGGCCAGCATGGGCCCCCGCTCCTCCTCGCCCACCTGCACCTGGTCCACCCGCACCGCCAGCAGCAGCCCCCGGTCCACCCCCACCGAGCGGTAGGGGAGCAGGCGGAACCGCCGCCGCCAGGGGTCCTCCAGCCGCTCCAGCGCACCCGCCGGGTCCCGAAGGTCGGCCGGGCTGGGCCGGATTCCGGGGGGCAGCAGCTCCTCCACGCAGTCCGCTTCGGCCACCAGCACCGGCCGCCCCGTGGCCGGGTCGGTGAGGGTGTTTCCCGTATCCACCAGGGCGGTGAGAGAAACCTGCCGCTCCCCTAGAGTGAGGCGCACTGGCCGGAGCTCTCCGGAGGGGGCGGTGTGCCGGCCTGTCCGCTGGAAGATCAGGGTGAGGGCCCCGTAGCACCCGGCGGCCGACAGCAGCACGATCTTCAGGTCCATGCCGGAGCAGAGCACCCCGTTGGACAGCGTCAGCCCCCGCCCGCCCAGCAGGCCGATGGCCAGCACCCCGCCCCCGAAGGCGCAGGAGAGGGCGAAGAAGATGACCACCTGCCGCAGCAGCCGCCGGCTTTTCCAGAAGGCGGCCAGCACCATCAGCACCGCCGCCGCCAGACGGCAGGGGGGGCGGGCCAGAAAGGAGAGCCCCGGCAGGAAGATGGCCACCGCGTACAGCCCCCCCAGCGCGGCCCCCAGCAGGAAGCGCAGCCGGGCCAGGGGTTCCCCCGCCAGCCTGGCGGAGGCCAGGAGCAGAAGATAGTCCACCATTGCGTTGAGCAGAAACAGGGTATCCACATAGATGACGGTCACGGCTATACGCCCCCTTCCACCGCGGCTGCACTCTCTATTATAGGAGCTTGGACCAACGAAACCGGTCAAAACAGCTGGGCGCAGAAGGATTTACCGCCGGCTTATCTGCCTCGGGACAGGTCGAAAAAAGCACTTTCCCCTTGCACGCGGGTCGGAAACACGGTATACTGGGGGTGAGCTGGATGAGAATGGATTCCTTCCGGCTCCATTTGCGCGAACAGTTCTCGGGACGGCTCCCGAGACGATACAATGGCCCCAGCGGCCGCAGAGAGAAATGAGGCAGACTATGACAAATCAGGAGCTCAACACCCATGCCATTAAAGTGATCGGCCACCGCAATCCGGATACCGACTCCATCTGCGCCGCCATCGCTTACAGCCGCCTGAAAAATAAGCTGGACCCGGAGAACCCCTGCAAGCCATGCCGGGCGGGGCTGCTCAACCGGGAGACAGAGTTTGTGCTGGACCACTTCCAGGTCCCCGCCCCCGAGCTGTACACCGACGTGAGCCCGCAGCTGCGGGACGTGGACATCCGCCCGGTCCCCGGAGTGGACGGGGAGATGACCGTGCGCCGGGCCTGGGCCAATATGCGGGACCAGGAGATCGACACTCTGTGCGTGGTGGATGAGGGCCGGAACCTCAAGGGGCTCATCACCGTCAAGGACATCGCCACCGCCAACATGGAGGTGCCGGACATCTCCATCCTGGCCGAGTCCCGGACCAGCTATCAGAATGTGGTGGACACCCTGGACGGCACCGTGCTGGTGGGGGACATCGAGGGCCGGTATGTGGAGGGGAGCATCCGCATCGGCTCGGGCAGCGCCGAGCACATGGAGCGCACCATCACCAAGGGGGACCTGGTCATCGTGGGCAACCGCAGCGACAGCCAGCTGGCCGCCATTGAGATGGACGCGGGCTGCATCGTGGTGTGCTCGGGCAGCAAGGTGTCCAAGGTGATCTGCATGCTGGCCGCCGAGAAGGGCTGCATCGTCATCAGCACCCCCAACAATACCTATGTGTCCGGCCAGATGATCAGCCAGGCCACCCCCATCCGCCACTATATGGTGCAGAAGAACCTGCTCACCTTCAACCTGAACAGCTCGGTGGACTCGGTGACCAAGGTGATGGCCTCCGTCCGGTTCCGGTACTTCCCGGTGCTGGACGACGAGGGGCGCTATGTGGGCGTGGTGTCCCGCCGGAACCTGATGAACCTGCACAAGAAGCAGCTCATCCTGGTGGACCACAACGAGCGCAGCCAGGCGGTGGACGGCATCGACCAGGCCGAGGTGCTGGAGATCATCGACCACCACCGCATCGGCTCCCTGGAGACGGAGGGGCCGGTGTACTTCCGAAACGTGCCGGTGGGGTGCACCTGCACCATTATCTACCAGCTCTACCGGGAGACGGGGGTGGAGATCGAGGACACCACCGCGGGGCTGATGCTGTCCGCCATTCTGTCGGATACCCTCATGTTCCGCAGCCCCACCTGCACCCCCGCGGATGAAAAGGCGGCCCGGGCCCTGGCCCAGCAGCTGGGTCTGGATCTGAAGCGCTATGCCGACGCCATGTTTGAGGCCGGCGGAGATGTGAGCGGCAAGACCGCCGAGGAGGTCTTCAACGCCGACTATAAGATCTTCAACAGCAAGAACATCCGCTTCGGCATCGGCCAGGGCAGCTATATGAGCGAGAAGAACCGCAGGGCCAGCCAGGCGCTGATCGCCCCCTATCTGGAGACCGCCCTGAAAAATCAGGATCTGGACTTTATTTTCTATATGTTCACCGATGTGGTGCACTCCACCACCGAGCTGATGATGGTGGGGCGGGGCGCCGACGTTCTGGTGGAAAAAGCGTTCCAGGCCAAGGTAAAGAATGGAATGGCCATCCTTCCCGGTGTGGTCAGCCGGAAAAAGCAGATGGTGCCCGCCCTCATCAACGCCATCAAGTTGGAGGACCTGGAGGGGACGAACTGACCACTTTTTGTCCCGCCCCTGAAAAACAGAACACCCCGGCCGTTTTTAAACGGCCGGGGTGTTCTTCTGTCTTTTAAAGGGAAAATCAGGCGGTCTCCTCGGCGAAATTGCCGGTGTAGAGCTGATAATACTTGCCCTTTTTCTCAATGAGCTCGTCATGGGTGCCCCGCTCGATGATGCGGCCCTGCTCCATGACCATGATGCAGTCGGAGTTGCGCACCGTGCTCAGACGGTGGGCGATGACAAAGGTGGTCCGCCCGGTCATCAGGGCGTCCATGCCGTCCTGGACCAGCTTCTCGGTGCGGGTGTCGATGGAGGAGGTGGCCTCGTCCAGGATCAGCACCGGGGGATCGGCCACAGCGGCCCGGGCGATGGCCAGCAGCTGCCGCTGGCCCTGGGACAGGTTGGCGCCGTCGCCGGTGAGCATGGTGTCGTACCCGTCGGGCAGCCGGCGGATGAAGCCGTCGGCGTTGGCCAGCCGGGCGGCGGCCATGCACTCCTCGTCGGTGGCGTCCAGATTGCCGTAGCGGATGTTCTCCATCACCGTGCCGGTGAACAGATGGGTGTCCTGGAGGACGATGCCCAGAGACCGGCGCAGGTCGTCCTTCTTGATCTTGTTGATGTTGATGCCGTCGTAGCGGATCTTGCCGTCGGCAATGTCGTAGAAGCGGTTGATCAGGTTGGTGATGGTGGTCTTGCCCGCGCCGGTGGCGCCCACGAAGGCGATCTTCTGGCCCGGCTTGGCCCACAGGCTGATGTCGTGGAGGACCAGCTTGTTCTCGTCATAGCCGAAGTCCACGTCCTCAAAGACCACGCTGCCCTCCAGCCGGGTGTAGGTGACGGTGCCCTCCGCCCTGTGGGGGTGTTTCCAGGCCCACACGTTGGTGCGCTCGGCGCTCTCATACAGACGGCCCTCCGCGTCCTCCCGGGCATTGACCAGCTCCACATAGCCCTCGTCCTTCTCGGGGGTCTGGTCCATCAGGTCAAAGACCCGCTGGGCGCCGGCAGCGGCGGTGACCACAAAGTTGATCTGCATGCTCACCTGGGCGATGGGGTTGGTAAAGCTCTTATGCAGGCCCACGAAGGTGACCACGGTGCCAAGAGTGACGCCGGCCATGCCGTTGATGGCCAGGACAGCGCCCACGATGGCCACTAGGGCGTAGCTCAGCCAGCCGATGTTCATGTTGATGGGCATGAGCAGGTTGGAGTACCGGTTGGCCAGGTTGGCGCTCTGGCGCAGGGCCTCGTTCACCTTGTGGAAGTCGGCCTTGGCCGCCTCCTCGTGGCAGAAGACCTTGACCACCTTCTGGCCGTCCAGCATCTCCTCAATGAAGCCGTCCACCTCGCCCAGGGCCCGCTGCTGCTTGACGAAGTATTTGCCGGACAGGCGGGAGAAGTTCTTGGTGACGGTAAACATCGCTATGGCGGCCAGCACCGAGACCACGGTGAGGGCCGGGCTCATGATGATCATGGTAATGAGGGTGGCCACCATGGTAAAGCTGGAGTTGATGAGCTGGGGGATGCTCTGACTCAGAAGCTGGCGCAGGGTGTCCACATCGTTGGTGTACACGGACATGATGTCGCCGTGGGCGTGGGTGTCAAAGTATTTGATGGGCAGGGACTCCATCTTGTGGAACAGGTCGTCCCGCAGGTGGCGCAGGGTACCCTGGCTCACATTGACCATGATGCGGTTATAGCCGAAGGAGGCGATGACGCCCGCCCCCATGATGCACACCAGCTGCTTGATGTCCTGGGCCAGGCCGGTGAAGTCCCGGGAGCCGGTGGACAGCATGGGCTCGATATATTCGTCGATCAGGGTCTGGGGGAAGGTGGCCCCCACCACAGTGCATACGGCGGACACCAAAATGCACCCGATGACGAGAATAAACAGATACTTATAGTAGTGGAGCATGTACCCCAGAACCCGGTTCAGAACGGCCGGTCCGGTCCGCCTTCTCTCATTTGCGTTCATAGATGTCCCTCCTCTCACGCGGGCTGGTCGAAGTCGCCGCCGCCCTTGATCTGGGATTCGTAGATCTCCTGATAGATGGCGTTGGTCTTCAACAGGTTGTCGTGGGTGTCAAAGGCGTTGACCCGGCCGTTGTCCAGCACCAGGATGCGGTCGGCCCCCTCCACGCTGGACACCCGCTGGGCGATGATGATTTTTGTGGTGCCGGGGATCTTCTCGGCGAAGGCCTTCCGGATCTTGGCGTCGGTGGCGGTGTCCACCGCGGAGGTGGAGTCGTCCAGAATCAGCACCTTGGGCTTTTTCAGCAGGGCCCGGGCGATGCACAATCGCTGCTTCTGGCCGCCGGACACGTTGTTGCCGCCCCGCTCGATGCGGGTGTGGTAGCCGTCGGGGAAGCGGTCGATGAACTCGTCGGCGCAGGCGGCCTTGCAGGCCTCCATGCACTCCTCGTCGGTGGCCTCCGGGTTGCCCCAGCGCAGGTTGTCCAGAATGGTGCCCGAGAACAGGGTGTTCTTCTGGAGCACCACGGACACCTGGTTGCGCAGGGCCTCCATGTCGTACTCCCGCACGTCCAGGCCGCCCACCTTGACGCAGCCCTCGTCCACGTCGTACAGGCGGCAGATCAGGTTCACCAGGCTGCTTTTGCCCGAGCCGGTGCCGCCGATGACGCCGATGGTCTCGCCGGACTTGATGTGCAGGTCGATGTCGGTGAGGGCGTCCTTGCCGCTGCCGTGCTTATAGGAGAAGCTCACGTGGTTGAAGTCGATGGACCCGTCCTTCACCTCCATCACCGGGTGCTCCGGGTCGTGGAGATCGGGGGTCTCGTCCAGCACCTCCCGGATGCGGCGGATGCTGGCCATGGACATGGAGATCATGACCACCACCATGGACAGCATCATCAGGCTCATGAGCAGGGACATGATGTAGCTGTACAGGCTGGTCAGGTCGGCGGCGGCCAGGGTGCCGTCCACCACGATGAAGTGGGCACCCAGCCAGGACACCATGACGATGCAGAAGTACACGGCGATCATCATGGCCGGGCCGTTGAAGGCCAGCAGGCCCTCGGCCTTGACCGACAGGTCGTACAGATTCCTGGAGGCCTTGGAGAATTTCTTGTCCTCAAAGCGCTCCCGCACAAAGGCCTTCACCACCCGGATGGCGGATACGTTCTCCTGGACGCTGGCGTTCAGGTCGTCGTACTTGCGGAACACCTGGCTGAAGATGCGCAGGGTGACCACCATGATGGCGCCGACGACCACCACCAGGAAGGCCAGGGCGATGAGGAAGGTGAGGCTCAGCTCCACGTTGATGTACATGCACATGGCGAAGCTGAAGATCAGGGACAGGGGAGAGCGCACCGCGATGCGGATGACCATCATAAAGGCCTGCTGCACATTGGTGATGTCGGTGGTCATGCGGGTGACCAGGCCGGGCACGCTGAACTTGTCGATGTTGGAAAAGGAAAAGGTCTGAATGTTGGCGTAAATGGCCTCCCGCAGGTTGGCGGCCAGGCCGGAGGAGGCGCTGGCGGCAAAGCGGCCGGCGGTGGCGCCGAAGATCAGGCTGAACAGGGCCATGACCACCAGAACGGCGCCGTAGCGGTACACCGCGGACAGGTTGCTGGCCTCCAGGCCCTCAGCGATCAGCCGGGCGGTGATAAAGGGCAGCAGGATCTCCATGATGACCTCCAGCGTGGTCAGACCCACGCACAGGAGGGCGTCCTTCTTGTAGACTCCCAGCTGCTGCAACACTCGTTTCACGATTTGGATACCTCCTTGCTGTGATTCTGCGTCAGGGTGGAAAGATTTTGCAGCATTTTCTTCTGCAGACGGTCCAGCGTGGCCAGTTCCTCCGGAGAAAAGCCGGAATAGAGCTGGTTCTGGGCCTCGCAGATGGCCCGGTCCAGAAACTCCCGGGCCTCCTTGCCCTTGTCGGTCCCAAAGAGGATCTTTTTCCGGTCGTCCCGGGCGCAGGGCTCCACCCGCACATAGTCCTTCTCACGCAGGCGCTTGACCAGCCCCGACATGGCCGCCATGGAGTAGCCGAACTCCCGGTGGATGTCGGTGAGGGAGATCCCCCGGTCCGAGTGGTCCAGAATATACAAAAGGATGTGCGCCTGGATGGCGGTCAGCCCTTTTTGGGCCATGGCACGGTTGCCCGACTGCTCCAGCTGGATGTTGATCTGCCGGTTCTCCTGGATCAGGACGCTTCGATTCACTTCCACGCTGGTTCCACCTCCTTCCAATTTGTTTTGCTGTAAATAATTCGGGCGTTTATCTTTATAGCACAAAAACCGTTGCATGTGAAATTCAAATCTGCTATTATCTATTAAAGATTTTTATTGCATTTCTGTATTATACAAAAGGGCGCGGAAGCGGAAGGAGTGTTTTTGTTTGAATACTACACAACTGGAGTGTTTTATGGCTGTATCCAATTTTTTGAACTTCTCCCGGGCGGCGGAGCAGCTGCGCATCACCCAGCCGGCGGTGAGCCACCAGATCAACACCCTGGAGGACGAGCTGGGGGTCAAGCTGTTTTACCGCACCAGCAAGCGGGTGCGCCTTACCCAGGCGGGGCATCTGTTCTCCCAGTACGCCCGGGAGATCCTGTCCCTGTCCCGCATGTCCAAGGCCCGGCTGAAGGAGGGCCAGGACTCCTCCGTCCTTCGCTTTGGGATCGGCTGCCGCAGTTTTCTGGAGCTGCGGCTGCTGGGGCCGGTGCTGGGACAGCTGCGGGAGGAGTTTCCTCAGCTGATGCCGGTGCTGCGCCTGGTGCCCTTTGACTCCCTGGAAAATCTGCTGGAGGACGGGGACGTGCAGGTGATGTTCACCTTTCAGGAGACCGCCCCCAAGCGGGCCGTCTACCGGGAGCTGTCCCGGAGAGCGGTGGTGTGCGTGTGCGGAAAGGACCACCCCCTGGCGGCCCATGAGCAGCTCACCATACAGCAGCTTCGGGAAGGAGACCGGTTTGCCGCCTATCCTCCCCACAGCGCGCCGCCGGCCCTTCTGGCGGTGCAGGGTCAGATCATCACCGGACGAAGCACGGACCAGATCTGCTTCTGCGAGGGGCTGGAGACGTTATACACCCTGGTGGAGGCGGGCTTTGCCTTTGCGGTGATTGCGGATCTGCCCCAGGTCGCAATGCCGGGAATCCGGGCCATCCCGGTACAGGAATTTCCGGCGCTGTCCTATGGAGTGTCCTATCAGGCGGGGGAGATGGGGCCGGTGCTCCGCCGCTTTCTGGCCCGGATGGAGGAGTTTTTTCAAGCGGGAGACCGCAGGGTATGAAAAAAACGGAACCGGACCCCATCTATATGGGGCCCGGTTCCGGAAAAGGACCGGCCGGTGGAAAACGGGGGAGTTCAGCCCCCCATGCGTAAGCTGCTGCCGGAGGAGAGGCCGTCCTTGGCCAGCATCCGCTCCAGCACCTCCACGTCGGCGGTGATGTCCAGGGCGTCCCCCTGGAAGAGCTGGTCCAGCTGCTTCTCAAAGCCCTCCACCACCTTGTCCATCATGCCCTCGATGCGCTCCATGGCGGCGGAGATGTTCTCCCCGTCCACCTCCTGGTCCTCCAGCTGGGCGTAGGCCCGGAGAATTTTCAGGGTGGTGGGCAGGTAGTAGCTCAAAAAGCTGTGGAGCTGGTTGGACTTCTGGGGGTGGCTGCGCTGGTACTCGAACACCTTGGCGGTGATGACGCCGATGCGGTCGATCTGCTGATTCAGCTTGGGGTTGTCGATGTCCGCGTTGATGGCGCGGATCTCATCCAGAATGGCGTTCTGCGGGTCCTCCGCCGGCTCCTCCTGGGCGGGCTTCTCCTCCTCCTTGGGGGGATCGGGGATGCCGTCGCTGGTGAGCACCAGGCGGTCATTGCCGTAGTCCAGATAGCCCTGAGGGAAGAATCCGTCGTCCAGCATGTCCTCCAGCGTGTCCCGCACTTTGGCGGGGGAGGTCCCCAGGGTGGAGGACAGGGCGGAGATGGAGATGGTGGTCCGGCTGCCGATCATGGCCAGATAGCTGCGGAAGGTGCGCACCCGCTTCTGCCGGCGCAGGCCGCCCCACAGGCAGCCCAGCCCGGCTCCGAAGAAACAGAAGATGGGGACCAATTCTTCCAGATACCAGGCGATGTCTGGAAGCATCCACAGATTACCAAACACGGAGTTGATGGAGGCGAAGCCAAAGACGGCGGAGAGCACGGCGCCCACGATGGTCAGCTTCTTTGCCTTGGCAGACATCTTGGACAGAAGGCTGTTGGGGGCCGGCACCGTGCCGGAGTGGGACACCGGCCCGGGCTGTCCGCCCATTTGCGCGGTGCGGGCGCCCATGCGCCCCTGCTCCTGCTGCATGTAGTAGGGGTGGCGGCCCTTCTTCTTCCCGCCGCCGGCCAGCTTGATGACGATCATCAAAATGCCTACCGGGGGGAGCACGAAGAGGAAGAACAGCGCCAGAATCCAGAAGCCCCAGTTGCTCCGATTTCCGCCCCGGCGGGAGCCGCCCCCGGAGTCGTAGCCGTAATTGTAGGATTGATCTGCCATAGTATATGACCTCCAGCCGCGTGTGATTTCCATGGGATAAGCATATCAGACGCAAGGAAAAATGGGATTGAACTTCCCTTAAAATTTGATAAAAGCGCACATAACCCCCTGCGGCAGGGGGAACGCCCTTTGATTATACTGCGGGTCAGGGAAAAAGTAAACGGCTCTGGTGGAATTTTCAGGGGACTTGTAACTGTTCTGTAATTGTACGGCCGGGGAGAGAATGCTATAATATTCTGGAAACAGGTCTGCGCCGGACCGGGCCGGAGAGCGGTGCTCTCTGGGGCCGCAGAGCGGTCCGAATATATGGCGCGGCCTGCCGGAATGAAACCGGGCCGGGTCCCGTACAATGAGAGCGCACGGGTTTCAATCCGCCCGGGATAGAGAGAAAAAACCAAAGCCCCGGATCTGCGAGAGGGGCGTGGAGGGAAAACATGGAAGAAGTGCATACGCCGAAGAGGGTCGCGGCCCAGCCGGGGCGGCGCAGGAAGATCGCCCTCATTGCCGCCGGCTGCGCCGCGGCAGTGCTGCTGGCGGCCTACCTGGGGCTGTGCGCCTGGGTGGGCGGCTCGCCCAATATTTTGAAGGGAGTCTCCGTGGCCGGCGTGCCGGTGGGGGGACTGACCCGGGAACAGGCTCTGGAGACCCTGGAGGACAATCTGGGGCAGGTGTCCAGCGTGGCGCTGCCCCTGGAGTACGGTCCCTGGGAGGGGGAGATCACCGCCGCCGCCGTCCGGGTGGACGACCAGGCCACCGTGGCCCAGGCGTGGCAGACCGGGCGGGAAAACTTCCTGCTCCAGGGCGCATCCTATCTGTCCCATCAGCTGGGGGCGGAGGATGAGATCGGCCTGACCCTGGCCTGGACCGACACCGGCAAGTCGGAGCTGGAGGCGAAGATGGACGAGGCGGACCTCCAGGTGGGGGGCGCCCTCACCAACGCCACCTACGCCGTGGAGGGCGACAAGCTGATGCTCACCAAGGGGGTCACCGGGGTGACCATCGACCGGGAGGCGGCCGAGCCCATGGTGATGGCCGCCATGACCGAGGCGGTGTCCGACGCGATGCAGGGCGGTACCGCCGCGGTGGAGCCGGTGGTGCTCCCAGCCCACGAGACCACCCCTCAGGAGCCCGACTTTGACGCCATGTACCAGGAGCTCCACGCCGAGGCCAAGAGCGCCGAGATCGACCCGGAGACCCTGGAGGTCAGCGACCACGTGGTGGGGGTGGACTTTGACGTGAACCAGGCCAAAACCCTGTTTGACGCGGCGGCGGAGGGGGAGACCGTGGAGATCCCCCTGACCATCACCCAGCCCGAGGAGACCAAGGAGGGCCTGGAGGGGAAGCTGTTCCGGGACCTGCTGGGGGAGGGCACCAGCCGGGTGGGCGGCTCCGCCAACCGGAAGAGCAACGTGAAGCTGTCCGCCCAGGCCTGCAACGGCGTGGTGCTCATGCCCGGGGAGGTCTTCTCCTATAATAACACCACCGGCAGCCGCACCGCCGACAAGGGCTATCTGGGGGCGCCGGTGTACTCCGGCGGCGCGTCGGTGGAGGGCATCGGCGGCGGCATCTGCCAGACCTCCTCCACCATCTACTACGCCGTCCTCCATACGCCGCTGGAGATTGTGGAGCGTCACGCTCACATGTATGCCGTGGGCTACGTCCCCGACGGCATGGACGCCACTGTGTGGTATGGCGCCTCCGACTTCCGCTTCAAGAACAACACCAACTACCCAGTGAAGGTGGTTACCGAGAGCTATGACAAGAACGGCAGCCGTTTCCTCACCGTGAAGATTTACGGGACCAACGAGGATGGACGCTATGCCGTACCGGAGCGGATTCAGTACGACTATATCCAGCCCACCACCCAGTATAAGGCGGACTCCTCCGTGCCCCGGGGCACCACCCGGGTGGACTCCGTGCAGAATGCCTATGTGGGGTTGAAGGCCCAGACCTACCGGTATATTTACGCCGAGGACGGCACCCTGCTGGAGAAGCAGGATATGGGGGTCAGCAGCTATAAGATGCGGCCCACCACCATCCTCTACAACCCCGCCGACGGCGACCCCAGCCAGCCCGCGTCGAAGCCGGAGACCCCGGCCACCGATCCGGGGACCGGCACCGACCCCGGCGCTGGAACGTCCAATCCCGGCACCGGCACCACCACGCCGCCCACCGACCCGAACGCCGGAACGGGAGGAGGTTCCGGCTCCACAACAGACCCGGGCTCCTCTGCCGGGACAGATCCGGAGGGAACGCCTCCGGACCAGAGCGGAACGGAGACGCCGGACTCCGGGGCCTCCAGCTCCGGCGGGACCGGCTCCAGCAGTTCCAGCGGAGCCGAGGAGCCGCCGGTAAGCCAGGACGTGCAGGCGTAAAATACGAAATACCAGAGAGAAAAGGATCACAGCGCATGTTTCAAGGATTTTCTCAGGGTGCCGTGGATTTTCTGTGGAGCATCCGATTCAACAATGAGCGCAGCTGGTTTCTGGCCCACAAGGAGGAGTATCTGACCCTGGTGGACCGGCCCATGCGGGAGCTGGGAGACCAGGTCCACCAGGCCATGGAGGAGCTCTGCCCCGAGCTGGGGCTGAATCTCCACGTCTCCCGGATCTATCGGGACGCCCGGCGGCTCTATGGCCGGGGGCCCTACAAGGACCACCTGTGGTTCACCCTCCGCCGGCCCAGGGAGGAGTGGGTGAGCCTGCCCGCCTTCTACTTTGAGATCGCCCCGGAGTATTACAGCTTCGGCATGGGGTGCTATGACGCGACCCCGGTCACCATGGCCAAGCTGCGCGCCCGCATCGACCGGGACCCCAAGCCGGTGGAGCAGCTGGCCCGGAGGCTGGAGAAGTCCCCATTCCAGCTGGAGGGGGAGCTGTACAAGCGCCCCAAGGGGGACCCGGGGCCGCTGCTCGCCCCCTGGTACAACCGGAAAAGCATTTCCTTCGCCCGGGATGAGAACTGCGAGGGGCTGCTGTTCCAGCCGGAGCTGGCCGATCAGGTGCTGGAGGGGTTCCGCTTCCTGAAGCCCTATTACGACTATATGCTCTCTCTGGCCGGCGACCCGGCCCCGGAGGGCAGAGAATAATCCGTGTCGACGCCTCCCTGGGCCCGCTGGGTCCGGGGAGGCGTTGTTTCTGCCTGGGGCTCCGGGCAGAAAATCTCCCCGCTGTCGGTGGAAAACTGGCATTCTACACAAAAACGGGGGAGAAAAAAAGGAGGAACTGCCAGTTGAAATTAGCATACTAGTATATTAGAATATCAATCAGGAGGACGGCGCGGGGAGCGGAACCCCGTCTGTCCAATACTTGCCGCCCCCGGCCCGCCGGAGGCGTTCCGCGGGGAGAGACATTTACTATTTTTTAAGGAGGCGCATGCATATGCCCATGCAGATGGGATTCCGCTGGTATGGCGAAGGGAACGACAGCATCTCTCTGGCCGACATCAAGCAGATCCCCGGCGTGACCAGCATCGTCTGGGCCCTGCACCACAAGCAGCCCGGCGAGATCTGGGAGAAGGAGGAGATCGCTCAGGTCCAGAAGCAGCTGGAGCCTTACGGCTTCAACATGGACGTGGTGGAGTCGGTGAACGTCCATGACGACATCAAGGTGGGGCTGCCCACCCGGGACATGTACATCGACAACTACATTCAGACCATGCGGAATCTGAAGGAGTTCGGGGTGAAGGTGATCTGCTACAACTTCATGCCCGTCTTTGACTGGACCCGCACCGACCTGTTCCACCCCCTGCCCGACGGCTCCACCGCCCTGTATTATCAGAAGGACCTGATCCAGGACGACCCCAAGGCCATGGCGGACTATATCATGCAGAATCTTCACGGCATGACCTTCCCCGGCTGGGAGCCGGAGCGGATGGCCCGCCTGGACGAGCTGTTTGAGATGTACCGCCCTGTGACCAAGGAGAAGCTGTGGGAGAACCTGAAGTACTTCCTGGAGAAGCTGATGCCCGTGTGCCACGAGTGCGACATCAAGATGGCCATTCACATGGATGATCCCCCCTGGGACATCTTCGGTCTGCCCCGCCTGCTGGTGGACGCCGAGGCCATCGACCGGTTCCTGTCCATGGTGGACGACCCCTACAACTGCCTGACCCTGTGCTCCGGCAGCCTGAACGCCAACCCCAAGAACAATGTGGCCGACATTGTGCGCAAGCACTGCGACCGCATCGCCTTCGCCCACATCCGCAACGTGAAGCACTTCCCCAACGGGGACTTCTCAGAGACCTCTCACCGGGACTGCGACGGCGACACCGGCATTCTGGACATTCTGAAGGCCTACCACGACTGCGGCTTTGAGGGCTATATCCGCCCCGACCACGGCCGCCACCTGTGGGGCGAGGGCCCCGGCAGCTGCCGCCCCGGCTACGGCCTGTACGACCGGGCCCTGGGCATCATGTACATGTGGGGCGTCTGGGATATGCTGGATAAGCTGGACGCGGAACAAAAGGAATCGAAGTAAAGAGGGATACCTGATATGAAACTTTCCGATATCGAGACCGGCGCCCTCAACGCCCAGGAGTGGGCGGACAAGGGCTATGAGCTGCCCAAGTTCGACCTGAAGGCCATCCGGGCCAAGACCCACGACCAGCCCACCTGGATCCACTTCGGGGCGGGCAATATCTTCCGGGCCTTCCCGGCCGCCCTGCTCCAGCGGGTGCTGGACGCGGGGGAGTATGACCGGGGCGTCATCGTGGCTGAGGGCTTCGACTACGAGATCATTGACAAGGCCTACCGGCCCTATGACAACCTGAGCCTGTCCGTGCTGCTCAAATCCGACGGCTCCATTGAGAAGCGGGTGGTGGCCTCTGTCACCGAGAGCCTGAAGGCCGACCCCCAGTTCCACGAGGACTGGGAGCGGCTGGAGGAGATCTTCAAGAACCCCTCCCTGCAGATGGTGAGCTTTACCATCACCGAGAAGGGCTACTCCATCTCTCCCGCCGACCTGGAGCGGGGGGCCGAGCCCCAGCTGATCATGGGCAAGGTCACCGCCCTGCTCTATCAGCGCTATCAGGCGGGCGAGCTGCCCATCACCGTGCAGAGCATGGACAACTGCTCCCACAACGGCGACAAGGTGAAGTCCGCCGTCCTGGCCTATGCCCAGGCCTGGGTGAAGGCCGGCCTGGTGCCCCAGGGCTTCCTGGACTACCTCCAGGATGAGGCGAAGGTGTCCTTCCCCTGGAGCATGATCGACAAGATCACTCCCCGGCCCGACGCCAAGGTGCAGGATATGCTCAAGGCCGACGGCTTTGAGGACAACTACACCATCATTACTGAGAAGCACACCTATACCGCCCCCTTCGTCAACGCGGAGGAGACCGAGTATCTGGTCATCGAGGACAAGTACACCAATGGACGTCCCCCGCTGGAGAAGGGCGGCGTGCTCTACGCCGACCGGGAGACGGTGGACAAGGTGGAAAAGATGAAGGTGTGCACCTGCCTCAACCCCCTGCACACCGCCATGTCCATCTATGGCTGTATGCTGGATTACACCCTCATCTCCGCGGAGATGAAGGACGAGGATATCTGCGGCCTCATCACCAAGATGGGCTACAAGGAGGCCATGCCCGTGGTGGTGGACCCCGGCGTGCTCAAGCCCGCCGACTTCATCGGCGCGGTGCTCACCAAGCGCCTGCCCAACCCCTTCATGCCCGACGCCCCCCAGCGCATTGCCACCGACACCTCCCAGAAGCTGCCCATCCGCTTCGGCGAGACCATCAAGGCCTATCAGTCCAAGGGGCTGAACATGGACGACTTGGTGCTCATTCCCCTGGTGCTGGCCGGCTATGCCCGCTACCTCAAGGGTGTGGATGACGCCGGGAAGCCCTTCGAGCCCTCTCCCGACCCCCTTCTGGAGGAGCTGCAGGCCATTGTGGCCCCTCTGGAAGTCAAGGAGGGCCCCCAGGACATGAGCTGCCTGAAGGAGCTCTACCGCCGCACCGACGTGTTCGGCGTGGACCTGTACGCCGCCGGACTGGGCGAGCGCATCGAGGGTATGGCGGCCGAGCTGTATGCCGGCCCCGGCGCCGTGCGCAGGACCCTGCATAAATACGTCTCCGCCCGCTGAGAGGGAATTGGGGAGTTCTTTTCATTCCTTTCTTTACTCCCCCGGCCTCTCCGCACTCAGAGCGCCCCGAACGCTGTGTTCGGGGCGCTCAGTTTGTCGAAAAGCATTTGCTGCACAGAATCCGGCTGAGCTTGGGCGGGGGAGTCCGAGAGGGGGCGGCCGTCCCCCTCGCCTGGGACCAAATGCACCGGGAGCCCTGCTGTGCAGGCCTTCCGGCGAGCGGCGCATAAGCAATCTCATTTTTGCCGGCGGGCGTGCCGGAGGGGCTGCGCCTGAGAGAAAGAAAGTTTGTAACCTTTTTCCCTCCGCCGGGGGAGAACCGGTTTCCAAATTTGGTTTTTGCGTAAAACCCAGAAAATGGTTCAAAAAAGGGAGCTTTGCGGCAAAAATCCACCAGTTTACGGGGAGAACCTGCGAATGACGGCTGGTTCTCGAAAATTTTCCAGAAAAAAACGCCGGGAAGGGTTTGACAACTGGTTACGAATATGTTACAATTCGGTTACAACATTAAAATCGCTTTAAAATTTGAGGAGGAACCCCATGGCTACTGAAAAACTTCCTCTTTCCTATAAAGGGCATCCCCTGCGCCGGAAAGATAATTTGATTTACTACGGCACTATGGCCGAGAAATACATCATCATGCTTCAGATCCTCTCCACCCAGAACGTGGACGGCCTGGAGATGGCCAATAAGGTCAGCGTTCAGCTGCAGCTCACCGACCCGGATCTGAAGAGCCGGGACCGCGTGGTCAAGAAGAGTGAAAAGGACAGCCTGTATGCCGCCATGGATGTGGCCGCCGTATGGCTGGACCGGGCCCTGAGCGGAAAGTAATTCCGCCCCTCCCCGCCCGTTTGATCTACGAAAGAGAAATTGGAGGAATCCTGTTATGCACCTGTCGAAGCAGCTGGCGGCCAAGCTGAGTGCCGCTCTGGTGGCCCTGACCACCGTGATCGTCCCTTCCATGGCCGCCGACGTCGGTACGGTGACCAGCGATACCGGTCTGAACCTCCGCTCGGAGGCCAGCACCGACGCCGCGGTCCTGGCGACCCTGGATTGCGGCACTCAGGTGGACGTGCTCAGCACCTCGGACGATGGCACTTGGCACAAGGTTACATATAACGGCATGACCGGCTACATGAGCGGCGACTACCTCCAGGTGACGGAGGAGCAGCTCTATGGACAGGTGATGGACGGCCCCCTGAACATCCGCTCCGGCCCCGGCACCGAGTACGGCACCGTGGGCAGCCTCTCCACCGGCGCCGTTGTGGAGATCGAGGAACTGGTGGGCGGCTACGGCGGCTGGTACAAGATCGAGCAGGGCTATGTGAGCAGCGACTATGTGGCTCAGGTGGACGCCTCTGTGGCGGCCTCCTCCGGTAAGGGGAGCCAGATCGCCCAGTATGCCCTTCAGTATGTGGGCTGCCCCTATGTGTACGGTGGCAGCAGCCCCAGCGGCTTTGACTGCTCCGGCTTTACCACCTATGTGATGAAGCACTTTGGCTACTCCATCAGCCGTACCGCCTCCGGCCAGATGGACAACGGCACCTCCATCTCCAAGAGCGAGCTGCAACCCGGCGACCTGGTGTTCTTCAACAACGGAAACTCCAGCAAGCGCGCCACCCACGTGGGCATCTACACCGGCAACGGCCAGTTTGTCCACGCCTCCACCTCCACCACCGGCGTAATCATCAGCGACCTGAACAGCAGCTATTACAGCAGCACCTATGTGGGCGCCCGCCGTCTGTAATGGAGACGATTCTCTTTTGATCGGATTAAAAAACCCGGCTGAACCGCGTTCAGCCGGGTTTTTCACTTTTTTGACGCGCGTCAAATCCCCAGGTTACAGATTCATGTTGAGGACGTTGACGAACACCTCCTTGGGCAGGGCGCCCACCTCCCGGTGGATCTCCTTGCCGTCCTTGAAGAAAATCACGGTGGGAATGCTCATGACCCCGTAGCGCATGGCCAGCTCGCCCTGTTCATCCACGTCCACCTTGCCGATGACCGCTTTGCCCTCGTAGTCCTGGGCCAGCTGTTCGATAACCGGACCCAGCATGCGGCAGGGCATGCACCAGTTGGCCCAGAAATCCACCATCATCAGCTTGCCCTCCGCCAGGGCCGCGTCAAAGCTCTTCTGATCAAAATGCTGTAATGCCATTGTAAAACTTCCTTTCTATTCCTGTGCTTGATTACTCCGCTGTGTCTTTTTTAGGGAGCTGGTCCAGATACTCCGCCGCCGACAGGGCGGCGGTCAGGCCCTCGCCCACTGCCTTGGACACCTGGAGGGGCTCTCCGGTGCAGTCCCCGGCGGCAAACACCCCCGGGATGCTGGTGGCCATGCGGCGGTCCACCCGGATGGCACCGTTTTCGGTCTCCAGACCGGGCAGCAGATCGGTGGGGGCCACCGCCTCCCGGAGAATGAAGATTCCGGAACAGGGGAGAAGCGCTCCATCCGCCCTCAGACCGGTGACGGTCTGTTCTCCCTCAACTTCCAGGCGGTTGGCCTGAACAAAGGGGATGGCCGGGTCCAGCTGCTCCGGCCGCTGGGCGGCCACATAGACCACCTGACAGCCCAGCTCTTTGAGATAGGCGGCCTCCCGGGGGGCGTCTTTGCTGCGGCCCACCACTACCACCGGTTTCCCCCGGTAGAGCATGCCGTCGCAGGTGGCGCAGTAGCTCACGCCCCGGCCCAGGTACTCCGTCTCCCCGGGATATTTGGCCTGGCGGACCACTCCGGGGGCCAGGATGAGGGCGCCGCCCTCATAGAGCTCATTGCCCACCGTCAGGTGGAAGCCCTCCCAGGCCATGAGGGAGATCACCTTGCCGGTGACCAGATTGGCCCCGGACTCCTCCGCGTGGCGGGTGAACCGCTCCATGAGCTCCGCCCCGGTCATGGAGGGCAGTCCCAGGTAGTTGTCCACACACTCCGCCCGGGCCAGCGGGCTGTCCTGCCAGCGGTTGCCCACCACCAGGACGCTCTTGTTCCGGCCACGGGCGGCCACTGCGGCGGACAGCCCCGCCGGGCCGCTGCCCAGGATGACAATATCATAGCGCATTGGTTTCACCTCCCGCCTCCGCCCGTCCGGGCGGGGGCGTGTTCTGCTTTCTGATGCTTAGTATATCCGGCAGTCCGGCCTTTTTCCGTGACCAGATCACAAAACGACAGAATTTATTCCGCCGCCTGGGTCAGGAGCCGGGCCAGCAGAGCCGGGTCTGCGTTGCCGCCGGAGAGGACAAAGACCGCCTTGTCCTCCGGTTTCACCGGAAGCGCGCCGGACAGAGCGGCGGCCACCGGCAGGGCGGAGGAGGGCTCGGCGATCACCTTGGCCTGGGTCATCAGCAGGAGCATGGCCTTCTCGATCCAGGCGTCCTCCACCGTGTACAGCTCATCCACCCGCTCCTGAATCATGGCGAAGTTGTCCGGGTTGGCGTGGTCGGTGCGGGTGCCGTCGGCGATGGTGTTCACCGAGTCCAGCTGGACGGGGCGGCCCTCCGCCCGGCTGCGGGTGTAGCGGGGGGCGCCGGCGGGCTCCACGCCCACAGTGCGCACCTGGGGATTGACCCCCTTCGCCGCGGTGGCCACGCCGGAGATCAGCCCGCCTCCGCCGATGGGGGCGGCCACCAGGCTGGCGTCGGGCAGGTCCTCCAGAATCTCCAGAGCCATGGTCCCCTGGCCCGCCGCCACATAGGGGTCGGCGTAGGGGTGGACCTCCACCATGCCCTGCTCCCGGACCAGCTCCGCCGCCCGGGCCTCCCGCTGGGAGGAGAGGGTGCCCACCAGCTCCACCTGGCCGCCCCACTTCTTCACCCCGGCCAGCTTCACCGGATTGGCGTTGGTGGGCATGACGATGACCGCCCGGCAGCCCAGCTTGTGGGCGGCGTAGGCCACCCCCTGGGCGTGGTTGCCCGAGGAGGCGCACACCAGGCCACGGGCGCGCTCCTCGGGGGTGAGGGACAGGGCCTTGTTCATGGCGCCCCGGAGCTTGAAGGCCCCCATGGGCTGGAAGCCCTCGTGCTTCAAGTAGACCTGGCAGCCCAGGGCCTCGTCCAGGGCGGGGACCCGGAGCAGCGGCGTGCGGACGATGTAGGGGGCGATGCGCTCCCGGGCCGCCTGGACATCCTGATATGTGATCATAGGGCAGAACCTTCTTTCTGTTTTGGATGACTTCATTAAAGCACAGCCGTCCGTCTTTGACAAGAGGAAAGCAAAATTCCCTATAAAATTACTCTGATTTTACGCCGCAGGCGGAGCGGACACAGAAAGCGCCGCCTGGGGAAAGTACAGGCGGCGGCTGGTTGAAAAACTTGGTTGAGAGGAATCCGCCCAAGTTATGGCGGGGGAGCTCGAGGGGGCGGCAGCCCGCCTCGAGTGGGATCGAATGCCCCAAACGCCTTGCATGGCAAGGCGTTCGGCGAGCGCAGCGAGGACTTTTCCGCCGCTGTGCGGCGGGAAAGTAACGGCATTTTGCAGGCTGTCAGAAAAGTCCTTGGGCTTTTCTGACAGCCTGACGCCGCCTGGAGAGAGTCCAGGCGGCGGGATGGATCAGACGGTATCCAAAAAATCCCGAATGAAGTGGAGGGCGGCCCCCAGCGGCACGGCGTGGCTGCGCAGGACGCCCAGCTGCAGATAGTCCGCCCGCCGCTCAAAGGGGTCGTTGGCGGCGGCATATTCCCGAAGCATGGGCAGGTAGGGGTCCAGGTACTGGCTCATAAATCCCCCCAGGACCACTGTGCAGTCCAGAGCCATGCGGATATTGCTGGCGCCGATGGCCAGGTGGAACAGAAAATCCTTCCAGAGGGCGGCGTATTCCGGGTTCCCCTGGTTCACGCCCTCAAAGAACTCCTTCAGAGAGACGCCGAAGGTGTTCCGAATCCGCCAGTCGGAGCAGTAGGCCTCCAGGCAGCCCCACTTGCCGCAGGCGCAGGGCAGCCCGCCGGGCTCCACGCACAGGTGGCCGAACTCGGCGCTGCGCCGGTTGTCCCCGCCATAGACGACTCCGTTGGAGATGAACGCGCCGCCCACGCCGTTTTCCAGGGAGAGGTAGGCCAGATTCTCCTGGTCTCCCCGCATAAACCACTCGGCGTATCCGCTGCATGTGGCGTCATTTTCCACATAGGTGGGGTATGGGATGGAGCGGGTCAGCCCGGACAGCTCCACATTGCGCAGGTGCATGGTGGGGGCGTACAGGAGATGCCCTCCCTCCGGGTCGGTCACGCCCGCCATGGCAATGCACACCCCCAGCAGCCGGCTCCGGTCAATGTGGTAGGCGTCCAGAAACTGCTCCAGCTCCCGGGCCACCAGGGCGCCCAGCTCCTCCATCTCAAAGTTGGAGGTGTGCGACACCTTGTGGTAGGCGATCTCGTTCAGGTGCAGGTCTGCGGCGGAGAAGCGGAGCCGGTCCTCCGTCAGCGCGATGCCCACCGCCACCCGGGCGTCGGGGACGATGGCCAGGCCGCTGGCCTTGCGTCCGCCGGTGGACTGGGACTGTCCGGCGTAGCGCACCAGCCCGGCGTCCACCAGATCCGTCAGGTTCTGATAAATGGTGGGCAGGCTCAGGTCCAGGGCCTGGGCCAGGGACTGCCGGGTGCAGAACTCCTGGGCGCCGTACAGGTAGTGGTATACGTTGCTGCGGGTCTGCCTCCGGCGTTCATTTGAATTGACGTCCATAGTTTCCCTCTCATTCAACTCTTAAAGGCGCTTCTTTTATAAAACTGATTCACAAAATAGGTTTTAATATGTCTATATTATCACATTTTACTGCGCCGTCAACCTAAAATTTCAGATTTCATACAGTATTGCCCTGAAGAAAAGTGTGAGGGCCAGATGAAAACTTCAGGGAAGAAAATCTTGAAATTTTGCGGTTTGCACAAATAGTTTACATAGATTTGATGCAGGCTGACAAAATTGACGGGAGCGCCCCCGGTTTCTCTTGACTTTTATAAAGTTAGTTATAAAATGGTACTCGGAAGTACAAAAGACTTCCAGTTCCGATCCACCTACATACACTGTGAGGAAAACAGGAGGAAAATGAGCTATGAAAAAATTTCTTGCACTGTCTCTTGCCTTAGCGATGTCCCTGTCTCTGGCCGCCTGCGGCGGTAACGGCGGCGGAAGCTCTTCCGGCTCCGGCTCCGGGAGCACCAGCGGCTCCGGTTCCGCGGCGGACGGCGCCCAGAAGATCGGCATCTCCATGCCCACTCAGTCCCTGGAGCGGTGGAACCGTGACGGCTCCTACCTGGATCAGCAGTTCCAGGCTGCCGGCTATGAGACCATCGTCACCTACTCCGACAACGACCCCAACCGCCAGGTGAACGACATCCAGAACATGATCGCCGAGGATGTGGACCTGCTGGTGGTGGCCGCCATCGACGGCGAGGCCCTGAACACCGTCATGAACGAGGCCGGCGAGGCTGGCATCCCCGTCATCGCCTATGACCGTCTGATCATGAACGACAACGTGTCCTACTACGTCTCCTTCGATAACGAGCGCGTGGGCACCCTGCAGGGCCAGTACATTGTGGACACCCTGGACCTGGAGAACCAGGCCGGCCCCTTCAACATTGAGCTGACCGCCGGCGACCCCGCCGACAACAACGCCCCCTACTTCTTCCAGGGCGCCATGGACGTGCTCCAGCCCTACATCGACGAGGGCAAGCTGGTTGTCGTCTCCGGTCAGACCGACTTTGACACCGTCGCCACCGCCGCCTGGGATACCCAGACCGCTATGGAGCGCGCTCAGAACATCCTGGCCTCCTACTACGCCGACGGCACCGAGGTTGACGCCTGGCTGTGCTCCAACGACTCCACCTCTCTGGGCGTGACCCAGGCCATCCAGTCCGATTACGCCGGCGCCAACAAGTCCGAGATCATCATCACCGGCCAGGACGGCGACGTGGCCAACCTGAAGAACATCAAGGACGGCATCCAGTCCATGACCGTGTACAAGGCCGTGGCCAACGAGGCCGTTGTCACCCTGGACCTGGCCAAGGCCATCCTGAACGGCGACACCATCGACGAGACCCTGATCACCAACTCCGCCTGGGACTTCGAGTGCTCCTATGACACCGAGTCCTACGCCACCTCCGAGGGTCACAACTGCCCCTCCTTCCTGCTGGTGCCTGACGTGGTTACCGCCGACAACATGCAGGAGAAGCTGGTGGACACCGGCTACTACACCGTGGGCGACGACGGCTATCTGGTCGCCGCGGGTTGATCAAACCGCCAATCTGTAAACACAGGAGCAGCGTAATGGGCGGGGCATCTGCCCCGCCCATTCTTAATATCTGGGATACTGCGGCGGAGAGGAGGAACTTTGTTTGGCTAAGACACTTTTGGAAATGCGCTCCATCACCAAGGAGTTCCCCGGCGTCAAGGCGCTGGACAACGTGAACCTGAAGGTGGAAGAGGGCGAGATCCACGCGCTGATCGGGGAAAACGGCGCGGGAAAATCAACCTTGATGAACGTGCTCTCCGGAACCTATCCGGCGGGCAGCTACTCCGGCGAAATCTACTATGACGGAAAGCTCTGTCAATTCAAGAACCAGAAGGACAGCGAGGCGGTGGGCATCGTCATTATTCACCAGGAACTGGCCCTGATCCCGCTGTTGTCCATTGGAGAAAACATGTTCCTGGGCAATGAGATCAAAAACAAATTCGGCTTTATCGACTGGAACAAGACCTACTACGAGGCCGAACAACATATGAAGCAGGTGGGGCTGAACGAGTCGGCCCAGACCCTGGTCAAGGACATCGGCACCGGCAAGCAGCAGCTGGTGGAGATCGCCAAGGCCTTCTCCAAGAAGGTGCGGCTCCTGATTCTGGACGAGCCCACCTCCTCCCTCAACGACGAGGACGCCAAGATGCTGCTGGACCTGCTGATGGAGTTCAAGAAGCAGGGTCTGACCTCCATCATCATCACCCACAAGCTCAACGAGATCATCTACTGCGCCGACAAGGCCACCATCATCCGGGACGGCTCCACCATCGAGACTCTGGTCAAGGGCGTGGACGAGTTCAGCGAGGACCGGATCATCAAGGGCATGGTGGGCCGCGCCATGGAGGACCGCTATCCCAAGCGGGAGCACAAGGTGCAGGACACCGTGAGCATGGAGGTCAAGAACTGGACGGTGCACCACCCCCTGTATCCCGAGCGGGTGGTGGACGACAACATCTCGTTCTATGTCCGTAAGGGCGAGGTGGTGGGCTTCTCCGGCCTGCAGGGCGCCGGGCGCACCGAGCTGGCCATGTCCATCTTCGGCCGCAGCTACGGCACCGACATCTCCGGCGAGGTCTACCTCAACGGGGAGAAGGTCAACCTGAAGAGCCCCGAGGACGCCATCCACCACAAGCTGGCCTATGTCACCGAGGACCGGAAGACCAACGGCCTGATCCTGGATGAGTCCATTCGCTTCAATACCACCCTGGCCCGCCTGGACAAGGTGTGCGGCGGCGGCATCATCGATACCGACAAGGAGGTCCAGGTGGCCGATCAGATGACGAAGGAGATGGGGACCAAGACCCCCACCATCGAGCAGCGCGTCGGCAACCTGTCCGGCGGCAACCAGCAGAAGGCCCTGCTGGGCAAGTGGATGTTCACCGAGCCGGACATTCTGATCATGGACGAGCCCACCCGCGGCATCGACGTGGGCGCCAAGTACGACATTTACTGCCTGATCAACGACATGGTGTCCAAGGGCAAGTCGGTGGTGATGATCTCCTCCGAGCTGCCCGAGCTGCTGGGCATGTGCGACCGGATCTATGTGATGAATGAGGGCCGCCTGCTGGCCGAGGTCAACGCGGCGGATGCCACCCAGGAGAGCATCATGGGCTATATCATCCGGGATACCGCCAAGGCGTAAAAAGGGAAGGTGTGAAAACGATGAAAACAAACAGCCAATCTTCAACTGCTTTATTTGAGTTTCTGCGCAAATACACCATGGTCATCGCCCTGGTGGTTGTGTTTATCCTCTTCGCGTTTCTGACCGACGGGCGTCTGGTGTACGCCCAGAACCTGTCCAACCTGATGCTTCAGAACGGCTACGTGCTGGTCATGGCCTGCGGCATGCTGCTGTGTATCCTCACCGGCGGCAACATCGACCTGTCCATCGGCTCGGTCATCTGTATGGTGGGCGGCCTGGCGGCGGTCATGATCTCCGACATGTCCATGAACCCCATTCTGGCCATTGTGCTCTGCCTGGCTGTGGGCCTGCTGGTGGGCGTGTGGCAGGGCTACTGGATCGGCTATGTCCGCATCCCCCCCTTCATCACCACCCTGGGCGGCATGTTCATCTTCCGCGGCCTGGGCCGTCTGGTGCTGGATAACCAGACCGTGGCCATTCAGGACTCCACCTTCCTGAACATCTTCACCGCCTACATCAGCATCCCCGGCCTGGACGACGGGGACACCGTCCTCTCCGCCCTCATCGTGGGCGTGGTGGCCGCGGTCTATGTCATCCTGAACACCGTGAAGAACCGCCGTGAGCGGGCCAAGAAGGGCTACCGTCAGAACAGCGCCGCGGCCGACTATCTGAAGGCCGTCATCATCGCCGCGCTGATCCTGGCCTACTGCTACATGCTCAGCCAGTACCGGGGCATCTCCGTCATGCTGGTGTGGGTGGTGGCCATCTGCCTCATCTACAACTTCATCACCGCCAAGACCGCCTTCGGCCGCTACTTCTACGCGGTGGGCGGCAACGAGAAGGCTACCCAGCTCTCCGGCATCAACACCAACAAGATTTACTTCATCGCCTACGCCAACATGGGCCTGCTGGCCGGCCTGTGCGGCCTGCTGAACGCCGCCCGCGTGGGCTCCGTCAACGGCAACACCGGCACCTCCTTTGAGATGGACGCCATCGGCGCCTGCTTCATCGGCGGCGCGTCCGCCTACGGCGGCAGCGGCACCATCGGCGGCGTGGTCATCGGCGCTCTGCTGCTGGGCGTCATCAACATGGGCATGTCCATCATGGGCATCGGCGACTCCTGGCAGTATGTGGTCAAGGGCGGCGTGCTGCTCCTGGCCGTCATCTTCGACGTGGTCACCAGCCGCAAGTCCGGCAAGGGCTGATCCCAGTTTCAGAAAATCGGTCCGGAGGTTGACCCGCCCGGCCCGGCGTGGTATTCTGTACCAGACCGGCCGCCGGGCGGCCCTCCGGTCCGAGGAGGAATCGTATTATGCTGTATATCGGAATTGACTTAGGGACCTCGGCGGTGAAGCTGCTGCTGATGGACCAGGAGGGGACCGTGCAGAATGTGGTCTCCAAGGAGTACCCCCTGGAATTTCCCCACCCCGGCTGGAGCCAGCAGAACCCGGAGGACTGGCGGCGCGCCGTCCTGGAGGGTGTGCCGGAGCTCCTGAAGGGGTTTGACGCCGGCCAGGTGGCGGGCATCGGCGCCGGCGGGCAGATGCACGGCCTGGTGGTGCTGGACGAGCATGACCGGGTGATCCGCCCGGCTATCCTGTGGAACGACGGCCGCACCGCCCGGGAGGTGGACTATCTCAACCAGACCGTGGGCAAGGACAAGCTGTCCGCCTGGACGGCCAACATCGCCTTCGCCGGCTTCACCGCCCCCAAGGTGCTGTGGATGCGGGAACACGAGCCGGAGAACTTCGCCCGCATCAAAAAGGTGATGCTCCCCAAGGACTACATCAACTACATCCTCACCGGGGTCCACTGCACCGACTACTCCGACGCCAGCGGCATGCTGCTGCTGGACGTGGAGCACAAGCGCTGGTCCAAGGAGATGCTGGACCTGTGCGGCCTCACGGAGGACCAGATGCCCAAGCTCTTTGAGAGCTATGAGGCGGTTGGCGCCCTGAAGCCCGACGTCGCCGCCCAGCTGGGGCTCTCCCCCGAGGTGAAGGTGTGCGCCGGCGCGGGGGACAACGCCGCCGCCGCCGTGGGCACCGGCACAGTGGGAGACGGGGCCTGCAACATCTCCCTGGGCACCTCGGGCACCATCTTCATCTCCAGCGGAAAGTTTGGGGTGGACCCCAACAACGCCCTCCACGCCTTTGCCCACGCCGACGGGCACTACCACCTGATGGGGTGCATGCTCTCGGCGGCCAGCTGCAACAAGTGGCTGATGGAGGACGTCTTCCAAACCAAGGACTACGGGGCCGAGCAGGCCCCCATCACCCCGGACAAGCTGGGGAACAACCACGTATTTTTCCTGCCCTACCTGATGGGGGAGCGCTCCCCCATCAACGACACCAACGCCCGGGGCACCTTTGTGGGCATGACCATGGACACCAGCCGCTCCGATCTGACCCAGGCCATGCTGGAGGGCGTCGCCTTCGCCATCCGGGACAGCCTGGAGGTGGCCCGCTCCCTGGGCCTGGACATCCGGCGCAGCAAGCTGTGCGGCGGCGGAGCCAAGAGCCCCCTGTGGCGGACCATTCTGGCCAATGTGCTGGGACTGGAGCTGGAACTGCCCGTCTCCGAGCAGGGGCCGGGCATGGGCGGCGCCATGCTGGCCATGGTGGCCTGCGGGGCCTGCTCCAGCGTGGAGGAGGTCTGTTCCAAGCTGGTCCAGGTGGCCCAGACGGTGACCCCCGATCCCGAGCTCACCGCCCGGTACGAGGCGCGGTACCAGCAGTTCAAACAGATCTACCCCGCTTTGAAGGGGATCTTCCCCGCGCTGCTGTAAGGGGGAATTTTCTTGGAAAACTGGGGTGAACAGACCCGGCTGGTGTTCCGGCTGGCTGTGGGGCTGTATCTGATCTATATGGCTTACAAGCTCATCGCCACCCAACTGGGGGGAGGGAGCGACATGCCCGATTGGGCGGCCTATGCCGGGGGCGGGATCCTGGGCCTGTCCGGCGCCGCGTTCTGCGTCTACTCCCTGTTCCGCTACTTCAAGCAGTGCAGGGCCAACCGGGAGAAGAAGCCGGACCCGCCCGCGCCGGAGGACGAGCTGTGAGAGGCTGGACGCGCCGGGAACTGGCGGTCCGGGTGGCCCTGCTGCTGGCGGGGCTGTGCGTCGCCCATCTGGGCGTGACCCTGTTTCTCCAGAGCGATCTGGGCTCCGACCCCTTCAACGTATTTGTACAGGGGCTGTTCCGGGGAATCCCCTGGCCAGCCTTTGCCGCCATGACCCACGGCCGGACCCACCTGCTGGTGTCGCTGGTCATTCTGCTGGTGCTGCTGGCGGTGGACCGCTCCTATGTGGGAATCGGCACCGTGCTGTGCATGGCCCTGGGCGGTCCCATTATTGATGTGTATACCCTCTGGCTGTCCCCGGTGATCCACGGGGGGCTGCCGCTGCCCCTGCGGCTGGCGCTGCTGGTGGCCGGGTGCGTCATCCTGGCCTTCGGCATGACCATCGTCATCCGCTCCCAGGCGGGCACCGGTCCCAACGACCTGGTGGCGGTGGTGCTCAGCGACAAGCTGAGAAAACCCTTCGGGCCGGTGCGCATCGGGGTGGACCTGACCTTCGCCCTGGTGGGGCTGGCCCTGGGGGGCGTGGTGGGGCTGGGCACTGTGATCTGCGCCTTTCTGGTGGGCCCCGCCGCCCAGCTGTTTTTTCCCATCAGCCAGCGGCTGTGCGAGGCCGCGCTGGCACAATTTGCGGGAGTGCGCTCCCAAACTTGAGGTGAATGCTTATGACCATTCAATCTGTCTTTGATCCGTCCTTCTCCAAGTACGGACAGGTGCTCACCGGCTACGACCTGACCGGGCTGCTGGACACCCTGGAGCGGGTGACCCCGGTCCCGGAGGGGACCGAGTACGTCCCGGAGCAGCCCGAGCTCATGGCCCTGCCCGTGTGCGGGGAGCTGTCCGACCGGGCTTACGGCGGCATGCCCATCCAGATCGGCTGGTGCAACGGCCACAACACCAAGCTCAACTGCCTGGAGTACCACCGGGACAGCGAGCTGAACGTGGGCGTTCAGGACTTTATCCTCCTGCTGGCCAAGCGGGAGGAGATGGCGGACGGCCGTCTGGACACCGGCAAGGTGGAGGCCTTCCTGTGCCCCGCCGGCACCCTGGTGGAGGTGTACGCCACCACCCTGCACTACGCCCCCTGTTCCGCCAAGTCGGGGGAGGGCTTCCAGGTGGCCATCGTCCTGCCCAAGGGCACCAACCTGGACAAGCCGGCCATTTTGGCGGGCAACCAGGAGGACCAGTGCCTGTGGGCCCGGAACAAGTGGCTGCTGGCCCACAAGGACAGCAGCGAGGCCGCCCAGGGAGCGCCCGTGCGCCTGGACGGAGAAAACATTGACATTGCCGGGCTCATCTGAACCGGCTCAATTTTAAAAGAGGTGTGAGAACATTATGCTGACCAACATTCCCACTGTAAAGCTGGGCATCATCGCGGTGTCCCGGGACTGCTTCATCATCTCCCTGTCGGAGCGCCGCCGCGCCGCGGTGGTGGCCGCCTGCCAGGCCAAGGGCGTGGACATCTACGAGTGCAAGACCACCGTGGAGAACGAGAAGGACATGCTCAAGGCCGTGGACGAGGTGAAAGCCGCCGGCTGCAACGCCCTGGTGGTGTTCCTGGGCAACTTCGGCCCCGAGACCCCCGAGACCCTCATCGCCCAGAAGTTTGACGGCCCCGTCATGTACGCCGCCGCCGCCGAGGAGACCGGCAAGGACCTGATCGACGGCCGGGGCGACGCCTACTGCGGCATGCTCAACTGCTCCTACAACCTGGGCATGCGCCACCTGAAGGCCTACATCCCCGAGTACCCCGTGGGCACCGCCGAGGACATCGCCGCCATGATCCAGGACTATGTGCCCATCGCCCGCGCCCTCATCGGCCTGTCCAAGCTGAAGATCATCACCTTCGGCCCCCGTCCCCAGGACTTCTTCGCCTGCAACGCCCCCATCAAGGGCCTGTACGAGATCGGCGTGGAGATCGAGGAGAACTCCGAGCTGGACCTGCTGGTGGCCTACAAGGCCCACAAGGACGACCCCCGCATCCCCGAGATCTGCGCCGACATGGCCAAGGAGATGGGCGAGGGCCGCTACTACCCCGAGATGAACGAGCGCATGGCCCAGCTGGAGGTCACCCTGCTGGACTGGGCGGAGCAGCACAAGGGCGCCCGGGAGTACGTGGCCTTCGCCGACAAGTGCTGGCCCGCCTTCCCCGAGGCCTTCGGCTTTGAGCCCTGCTATGTGAACTCCCGCCTGGTGAGCCGGGGCATCCCCGTCTCCTGCGAGGTGGACATCTACGGCGCCCTGTCCGAGTACATCGGCATGTGCGTCTCCGGCGACACGGTCACCCTGCTGGACATCAACAACTCCGTCCCCGCCGACCTGTACCACGAGGACATCGAGGGCAAGTTCCCCTATCAGCTCACCGACACCTTCATGGGCTTCCACTGCGGCAACACCCCCAGCTGCAAGCTGTGCGCCGACCGGGCCGTGAAGTATCAGCTCATCCAGCACCGCCTGCTGGAGCCCAAGGGCTCCGACCCCGACTTCACCCGGGGCACCCTGGAGGGCGACATCGCTCCCTCCCAGATCACCTTCTACCGCCTGCAGTGCGACAGCGAGGGCAAGCTGCGCTCCTACATCGCCCAGGGCGAGGTCCTGCCTGTCAAGACCCGCTCCTTCGGCGGCATCGGCGTCTTCGCCATCCCGGAGATGGGCCGCTTCTACCGCCACGTGCTGGTGCAGAAGCGCTATCCCCACCACGGCGCGGTGGCCTTCGGCCACTACGGCAAGGCCCTGTTCGAGGTGATGAAGCTGCTGGGTGTGGAGGACATCGCCTACAACCAGCCCAAGAGCCTGCCCTACCCCACCGAGAACCCCTTCGTGTAAGAGGCGGTATTTATTACATTTGCGTTCTTCTTTCCCCAAGCCAAACAAAGCAGCCATACCGGCCGGAGAAAAAATTCTCCGGCCGGTATGGCTTTTTTCACGGATATTCAGCTCTGCTCCGGCAGATAGTCCAGGGGGTCCACGTGGCTCCCCTCCGCCAGCAGCTCCAGGTGCAGGTGGGATTCCATCCCGCTCTCCGCGATGGCGGTGCCGCCCACGGCGCCCAGGACGGCCCCGGTCTCCACCGCGTCCCCCACGGACACGGCGACCTCCTCCGCCAGATTGGAGTATACCGCCGTAATCCCGTCCGGCTGCTGGACGGTCACCGTGGTGCCCATCATGGGGTCGGAGTAGACCTCCTCCACCTGTCCCTCGCCGGCGGCCAGCACCTTGAGCCCCGCCTCGGCGGCGATGTCCACGCCGCAGTGGGTGCGCCAGTCCCCCATGGTGGGGTCATAGGCCAGGGCCTCGGCGGTGAAGGTCCGCAGGACCTGTCCCTTCACCGGCCAGGTGTAGACCACTTCCTTGTACTCCGGCTGGGCGGAGACCTCCTCCTGGGTGGGCTCCTTCACCGGCTGGGGGTCGTCCTCCTGGACGGCCGGGGCGGGGGGCTCCTCCTCGGGAGTTTCTTCCTCCAGCGGCTGGGTGGAAGGAGCCTCCTGGGCGCTGCTGTCCGGGAGGGTGACGGTGGGGTTGGCCGTGACCGGCTCGCTGGGCTGGCTGCCCCCGGTGACGGTGCGGATGAGATAATAGCCCGAAATTCCAATGGCGGCGACGCACAGGAACAGGACTATGTAGAAGCCCTTTCCCAGCACGAAATCGCCTAATTTTTGAAACAGATTCCGTTTCATGGAACCACCTCCGAGGGATATTGTGGACCAGTTTTTGGGCGTCTATACCGGAAAGGGAAAAATTTTTGTACCGTTGTCCCCGGAAGGGCTGGAAAATTTCCAGGGTTTTGTGTACGCAGACGTACAACTTCCGTGGACGTTTTCCCTATTTGTGTGATATACTTCTCCAAGTACGAATTCTGTCAAAGTGAGGAAGCTGTTATGTACCGTACCATCACCCTGCCCAACGGGGCCCGTATTTTAACGGAGCACATCCCCGGCGTCCGCTCCGCCGCCCTGGGATTTTTTGTGGGAGCCGGCTCCCGCCACGAGCGCGCCGAGGAGAACGGGGCCGCCCACTTCATTGAGCACATGTCCTTCAAGGGGACCAGCCGCCGCTCCGCCGCCGACCTGGCCATGGAGATGGACGCCATCGGCGGCCAGGTGAACGCCTACACCACCAAGGAGAGCACCTGCTTCTACGCCCGGTGCCTGGACCGGCACCTGGACCGGGCGGGGGAGATGCTGTGCGATATGCTCTTTGACTCCAGGTTTGACGAGGGGGACGCAGCTCTGGAGCGGGGGGTGATCCTGGAGGAGATCGGGATGTACGAGGACGCCCCCGAGGACCTGTGCGCCGAGCGGCTGGCCATGGCGGTGTACAAGGGCCGCCCCCTGGGCCGCCCCATCCTGGGAAAGGCATCCACCCTGGAACAGATGTCCGGGGAGAGCCTGCGCCGGTGGCAGCAGGAGCACTATGTCCCCGGGGCCATTGTGGCCGCCCTGGCGGGCAGCTTTGAGGAGCGGCACGTGGACGCCCTCGCCCGGCGGCTGTCCGCCCTGCCCGCGGCCCCCCTGCCCAAGGTGCGGGAGGCCGTCTACCTCCCCGCCGTCACCGTGCGGAAGAAGGCCATCGAGCAGAACCACCTGATTCTGGCCTTCCCCGCCCTGTCCTATCTGGATGAGGAGCGGTACGCCCTGCTGCTGCTCAACTCCATCCTGGGGGGCGGGTGCTCCTCCCGGCTGTTCCAGGAGCTGCGGGAGAAGCGGGGGCTGTGCTACACCGTCTACTCCTACGTGTCCGACCACGCCGACACCGGCCTTTTGGGGATCTACACCGCCCTGAACCAGGAGCAGGAGCAGGGGGCCCTGGAGGCCGTCCGGGCCATCGTGGGGGAGCTGGCCGGCCACGGCCCCACCCAGGAGGAGCTCTCCCGGGCCCGGGACCAGGCCCAGGCCAACATCCTCATGGGGATGGAGTCGGTCCAGGCCCGCATGAGCCACCTGGGCACCTCCGCCCTGCTGTACGGAAAGGTGCGGGAGTCGGAGGAGATCCTGGCCGCCTACGACCAGGTGACCCGGGAGGAGCTGCGCCGGCTGGCGGAGCGGATCTTCCCCTTTGTGGGGGCCTCCCTGTCCGCCGTGGGGCGGGTGCGCCCGGCGGCGGAGTACCGGGCGTGGCTGGAGCGGGGAATTTAACTGAAAAGTCAAAACAGGCAGTATAGACCGTGCGAGTCTATACTGCCTGTTTTTATTTTTGAGTGTTTTCTCAAAGCCGGAGCGAGAAGTCAGCGCCCCTCCGCCCGGTCCTGCTGGATGAGGAGCTTCAGGGCCTCCACCCCCACCTGGATGGCGGCGGAGGTGTCGTGGGACTCCTTCTGGTCCAGCACCTCCTTCTCCCGCTCCTGGTTCCAGATCACGTGGAACACCGAGCCGCACCGGACGCCCCGGGCGGCGGCCACGGTAAAGAGGGCGGCCGACTCCATCTCGCTGGCCAGCACCCCCAGCCGCTTCCAGGCCTCCCACTTGGTCTCCAGCTCATAGGACACCGGCATCCGGCCGGGGCTGTGCTGGCCGTAGAAGGAGTCCTTGCACTGGACCACTCCGGCCTTCCAGGGCTTACCCAGATTCTGGGCCGCCTGGGTCAGGGCGGCGAGTACCTGGTAGTGGGGCACCGCCGGAAACTCAATGGGGGCGTACTCCCGGCTGGTCCCCTCCATACGGACGGCCCCGGTGGCCACCACCACGTCCCCGCTCTGGACCTCCAGATGGATGCCTCCGCAGGTGCCCACCCGCACAAAGGTGTCCGCCCCCAGATTGCACAGCTCCTCCATGGCGATGGCCGCCGAGGGGCCGCCGATGCCGGTGGACACCACGCTCACCGGCTCGCCCAGGAGGGTGCCGGTGTAGGTGACGTACTCCCGGTTGGTCTGGACATGCACCGGGTTGTCGAAGTATTTGGCGATCTCCCCGCACCGCCCCGGGTCCCCCGGGAGGATGCAGTACCGGCCCACCTGGCCGGGGAGACACTGGATGTGAAACTGAAGCTCACGCGCCTGCATAGAACCTGCCTCCTTTGTTCCGGCGGGCGCCGCGGCCCGCCTGCTGTGGTTCCATTATACGGTGGGGGACGGCGGGCCGTCAAGGCGGGCGGGGGGGGGAGAGGGGCGGCAAAGTTTTGCTGCCTTTTCTCAATTACAGATTGCTTTTTCCGCAAAAAGAGGATATGATACTTAACACGAATTTTACACCGTGCGGGTGGGAGGGCAAACATGAGGAAGTTTCAAGTCGTCAGCGACAGCTCCTGTGACCTGGGGCGGGAGCGGGCGGAGAAGCTGGGGGTCACCTTGGTCTCCTACTATGTCTCCATGGATGGGAAGAACTATTACCGGGAGGAGCGGGATATCACCGCCCAGGAGTTTTACCGGCAGATGGCGGAGAACCCCGGGGTGTTTCCCCGGACCTCCATGCCCACCATCGAGGACTATCTGGACGCCTTTCGGCCCATCGCGGCGCGGGGGGAGGGTGTGCTGTGCATCTGCCTCAACGAGCCCTTCAGCGGGTCCATCCAGTGCGCCCGGAACGCCCGGGAGGTACTGTTGGAGGAATTTCCCCAGGCGCAGGTCCGGGTTCTGGACTCCCGGCTGGCCACGGTGCTCCAGGGGCTGCTGGTCCTGGAGGCGGTCCGGCTGCGGGACGCGGGCTGCTCCCTGGAGGAGGCGGCCGGAATTTTGGAGCGGACTAAGACAACAGGGCGTATTTTCTTTACCACAAATGACTTGGAGTATCTGCGCCGCGGGGGGCGGATCGGCAAGGCGGCCGCCGCCACCGGGAGCCTGCTGCGGGTAAAGCCCCTGATCGGGTACGAGGGGGACGGCCTGGTGACCGACGGCATCGCGCCCGGGCGGAAGAACTCGCTGAACCGGGTGATGGAGCTGTTCTACCGCTATCTGGCCCGGCGGGAGATCGATCTGAACGACTACTACCTGGCCACCGGCTACGGCCTGGACCGGGAGGAGTATCAGGACTTTACCCGCCGCCTGCTGGCCGGGTTGGAGGAGCGGGGCTATCCGGCCCGGCTGGTGGGGGAGTTCCACATCGGGGTGACCATTGGGGTGCACACCGGCCCCACGCCCATCGGCGTGGGCATCCTGAAAAAGGAGACGGCCTTCCCTGGCGGAGCGCCGGCCCCGGAAAATTAAAAAAAGACGCGCCGCCGGAAAACTTTTTTTCCCGGCGGCGCGTCTTATTGATGTAGGGTGGCTTTTTCGGAGCGGAACCGCCCGTTCCGGCACAGGTCGGCCTCCTCCTGCGGAACTGGAGAAAGATGGGGCTTTGTTACAAAATTGTTGCTTGCCATTTTTCAGAAACATGGTATGCTGGTTCCAGGAGGCGGATCACATGGACTATGACGCCCTGTTGAATATGGGGACCGAGCTGGGCTATCAGCTGATGTACAGCGGGGCGGAGATCTACCGGGTGGAGGAGTCCGTCCGGCGCCTGCTCACAGCCTACGGGCTTCAGCCCCAGGTATTTGCCATTCCAAATTGTCTGATTGTCACCTTCAATACCCCCACAGGGCATCCCATTACCCAGATGCGACGGATTCCGGCCCACGGCACGGACATCGAGCTGCTGGAGCGGTGCAACGACCTGTGCAGGCGGCTGTGCCAGGAGGTCCCGCCGCTGGAGGAGGCCAAGGCCCAGGTGGACGCCCTGGAGAAGGAGCGCCACCTCTACCCTGGGTGGGTGTTCCTGCTGGGCTATGCGGCGGCGTCCGGCTTTTTCGCCGCGTTTTTCGGCGGCGACCTGCTGGACAGCCTGTACGCCGGCGTCTGCGGCCTGGCGGTGGGCGTCTGGATGCTGTATGTGGGCGGACGGCTGGGCTTCAACGGCTTCATCCAGACCCTGTTCGGAGCGGCCATCGCTTCCCTGGTGGCGCTGGCCCTGGTGAACCTGACTCCCCAGCAGAATCTGGACGCCATCACCATCGGCACCCTGATGGTTTTGGTGCCGGGGCGCGCCCTCACCAACGCCATGTGGGAGATCATGGCCGGAGACATTATCTCCGGGGTGAACCGGACGGCGGAGGCGCTCCTCACTGCGGCGGCCATTGCGCTGGGCGTAGTGGTGGCCCTGGCCGTTGGGCAGTAGGAGGGCGGACATGATACAGGAATTTTTCTTTCCCTGCCTCTGGGCCTTCCTGGCCAGCGTGGCCTTTGGACTGGTGTATAACATCCATGGAGGCGGAATTCTGATCTGCGGCCTGGGAGGCGCCCTGGGGTGGTTTGTGTACCTGGCCGTTCAGCTGTTCCCGATAGGCAGCATACCGGCTGCCTTCGCTGCTGCGGCGGCCATCGCGGTCTTTTCCGAGTGCATGGCCCGGCTGCGCCGCTGTCCGGTCACCGGCTATCTGCAGGTGGCCCTGCTCCCCCTGGTGCCCGGATCGGGCATCTACTACGCCATGCGCCACTGTGTGGCGGGGGAGACCCAGCTGTTTTTATCCACCCTGCTCAATACCTTCGGCATGGCCGCCTCCCTGGCGGTGGGCGCCATGCTGGCCTCGACGGTGCTGCGCATTGTGCTGCCCCACCTTCCCCAGAGGCATAAAAAAACTTAGAGATACAATCTGGAGGAAATTTGTTGCTATGATGTTGTTTTCCAGACGCCGGCTGCTGGCCTGCCTGCTTCTCAGCGCGGTCCTGTTGTCCGGCTGCGCGCCGAAATCTGCCGTTTCGTCCGGGCGCGAGAGCGGAAGCGGCGGTTCGTCCAGCACCTCCGCCCCGGCGGGGGATGCGTCCCAGACGCCGGAGCCCCAGCCGGAGGGGAGCGGCTCTTCAACTGAAACTGAGACCGGCTCCGATACCTCCCAGGTCCAGACTCCGGAGGGAGACGGGAGCGCCGGAGACTCCCAGCCGGCCAATGCCGGAAAGACGGTTCCCGCCGGGGGGGAGACCCAGACGGTGAGCGGCTCGGCCTCCCTGTCCGGCTATGACTTCTCCCAGCCCTGCCCCGAGAGCCCGGCGGTGGATAACTCCTATTTTGAGGACGCCGCCTTCATCGGCGACTCCCGCACCGACGGCTTCCTGCTGTACAGCGGCATTGGCTGCGGGGAGAACCTCACCTCCAACGGCCTGTCTATCTTCAAGCTGGCGGAGAAGAAGGCTCTGACCATCGACGGACAGAAGTACACCCTGCTGGAGGCCCTGGCTCTGAAGCAGTACGGAAAGGTCTACCTGTCCCTGGGGGTGAACGAGCTGGGGTACAACAACGACAAGGGCTTCTATAACGCCTACTGCAATGCCATCGACGCCATCCGGGCCTGTCAGCCCAACGCGGTCATCTACATCCAGGGGCTCATCCCCCTGAACGAGGACGTGATCGCCGCCACCGGCGGGGCCAGCTATCTGACCAACGAGCATCTGCGTGTGTACAACGACCTGATGCAGCAGGTCGCGGAGGAGAAACAGGTGGTATTCCTGGATCTGGAGCCGGAGTTCACCGGCCCCGACGGGCAGCTGCCCGCGGACGCCAGCAACGACGGGGTCCATCTGAAAAAGGCCTACTGTCAGGCCTGGCTGGAGTATTTAAAGACCCACACCGTCTCGTATGAGACGCTGTATCCCACTCAGGAGGCGCAGGTATGAGAAAGAAAATGTTCGGTTTGACCGCTGCGGCGGTCTGTCTGGCTATGCTGGCCGGATGCGGTGCCGGCGGAGGAGAGGCGGCCCAGCCCTACACCAAGGAGCAGGCCCAGGAGATCCTGGACAGCGGAATCTTCACCTATACCCTGGACGAGTACGACTATGCCATGGCCTGGGACATCTACGGCCTGGAGAGCGCGGGCCTGTCCCAGGATCAGCTGGTGGACGGCTCCCTGTGGAACTCCTCCGGGGCGGACTGCGAGCAGCTGGCCCTGCTGATCTTCTCCGACGCCGGCGGGGCCGAGGCCGCCGTGGGGGCGATGGAGACCTACCTCCAGAACCAGATCGACAGCAACCGGGATTACCGCCCGGCGGAAGTCCCCAAGCTGGAGGACCCCTTCCTCCAGCAGGCCGGGGAGAGCGTGCTGCTGGTGGTGTCCCCCGACACCCAGGCCGTGAAGGACCTCCTGGGCTGAATAGCAGAAAAGAATGGGAAAAACCGCCTGTTTCCTTTGGAAACAGGCGGTTTTGTTGTTTGGGTCGGAAGACCGGGCGGCCCGGTGTGCCCCTACGAAAATACAAAAGCTTGTCCGGTGAACGCCGTAGGGGCCGACGGCCTCGGCGGCCCGCGGGCGCACACTGTGCGGCCATACAGATAGAAAAAGAAGCTCGCTGTGAATGTTTTCTGGGAGAAGGAATCCCCCCGCCGCTTCGCGGCACCCCCCTTTGACAAGGGGGGCTTTGGCGGGAGGGGGACATTCGGGGAGCCTCTCGGCCTGCCTTTCAGGAGAGCACCCTCATCCGCCTCGCATGCGCTCGGCACCTTCCCCCTGGAAGGGGGAAGGTACGGGCGGGTCGTGGACCCGCCCCTACGGCGAAAACGCACCGGGGGCGATGGTTCGGCAAAGCCAGGCGCAGGGGCGGAACCGCACCAACTACAATTTTGGGAAGGCCAGGGCCCAGTGGCCCGGCAGGAATTCAGACCAATCACTCAGATTTTGCGCGCCGGAAATTTTGCTCATCCTAACAGGTACGCGTCCCCCGTAATGGGGGTTCTAGGGGGGCGGCGAATATGGACACGGAGTGTCCATCCTGAGCCGATCCCCTAGCGTCTTTTGGTTCCTTTTCCACGTGGAAAAGGAACTCGCCGCCGGGGCGGCGAAACTCCCCCTAATCAATAATCAAAAAACGTCAGCTGCCGGTCCCCATATCCCCGGGTGGCTGCCGAGACAATATGGGGCATCTGATACAGCAGGCCCCGCTCCCGGCACCGGGCGGCAAAGACCTCCCACAGCTCCCGGGCCCGGGGGGAGGGGCAGCGGTACCGGTCCCCGTACCGGGCCAGGTACCGCCGGGACAGATGTTCCCCCGGGAACGCCCGGTCCAGCTCCCGGAGAAAATACTCCCGCTGGCCCTGGCGCATGGTCACCCCGAAGCCGGAGTAAATAAACTTGGCCCCCGCGTCCGCCGAGCGGTCCACCACCGAGAGCACCTGCTCCGGCCGGTCCTCCAGAAAGGGGAGCACCGGCATCAGGAGCACCCCGCAGAACAACCCGGCCTGGGCCAAACTCCGGATGGCCGCCAGCCGCTGGGCGGGGGAGGGGGCCCGGGGCTCCACTTTGGCGGCCAGGTCCTCGTCCACGGTGGTGACGGTGAGCTTGCAGATCACCGGGGAGTGGGCCTGAATGGACTGATAGAGATCAATGTCCCGGACGATGAGGTCGCTCTTGGTATCCACCGACACCCCGCAGTCATAGGCGTCGATGAGCTCCAGGGCGTGGCGGGTGAGGAGGAGCTCCTCCTCGAAGGGGTTGTAGGGGTCGCTCATGGCCCCCATGGCGATGAAGGCGGGCCGGACCTTCCGGGCCAGCTCGTCCCGGAGGATGCGCAGGGCGTCCGACTTGGCGGTGACCCGGTCGAAGTTGGGGTTGCGGTAGCAGTCGCTGCGGCTGTCGCAGTACAGACAGCCGTGGCAGCACCCCCGGTACAGGTTCACCGTGTGGTCGGTGCCGAACCAGGCGGTGGATTTGCTGCGGAGCAGGATATGTTTTGCGGGGATGTAGTCCATTACGGGCGCCTCCCAGTGCGATATGCAGGTGCCCCTATCCTATCAGTTCCGGGGGACACTGTCAACGGACTTTGGAACACCTGTTTGACTTTTCGGCAAAGGCACCGTATACTGAAACCGAGAGGAGGGCGCGGGCATGGAGCGGATCATTTTTCACTGCGATTTGAACAGCTTTTACGCATCGGTGGAGCTTCTGGACCACCCGGAGCTGCGCCATCTGCCGGTGGCGGTGTGCGGCGACCCGGAGAGCCGCCACGGCATCATCCTGGCGAAAAATGAGCCGGCCAAAAAATTTCAGGTCAAGACGGCGGAGACCATCTGGCAGGCCAAGCGGAAGTGTCCCGACCTGGTGCTCCTTCCCGCCCACCACAGCGTGTACCGGGAGTTTTCCCAAAAGATCAACCGTATGTACCAGGACTACACCGATCTGGTGGAGCCCTTCGGCATCGACGAGAGCTGGCTGGATGTGTCGGGCACCCTCCACCTGTTCGGGGGGGACCCGGTGGCCCTGGCCGACGAGATCCGCCGCCGGATGCGCCAGGAGTTCGGTCTGACCATCTCGGTGGGCGTCTCCTTCAACAAGATTTTTGCCAAGCTGGGCAGCGACTATAAAAAGCCGGACGCCACCACCTGGATCAGCCGGGACAATTACCAGCGGCTGGTGTGGCCCCTGCCGGTGACCGACCTGCTGTACGTGGGCCGGTCGGCGGCGGAGACCCTGGAGCGGGTGGGGGTGCGCACCATCGGGGACCTGGCCCGGTTTGACCGGGAGCGGCTGTTCCGCCTGCTGGGGAAGCAGGGGAGCCAGCTCCACGACTACGCCTGCGGCCTGGACCGCTCCCCGGTGGCCCCGGCGGGACAGTACACGCCCCCCAAGTCGGTGGGCAACGGCAACACCTTTGCCCACAATTTGCAGAGCCGGGAGGAGATTCAGGCGGGGATCGTTCAGCTGGCCGATCAGGTGGGGGCCCGCCTGCGGCGGCACCGCATGAAGTGCACCGGGGTGGCCCTCCAGATCCGGGACCCGGATTTTCGTGACATCAGCCGCCAGAAGCGGCTGGAGGTCCCCACTTGTCTGGGCCGGGAGATCGCCCGGGAGGCCATGGAGTTGGCCGACGGGTGCTGGAACATGCAAAAGCCGGTGCGGGCCCTGACCGTCACCGCCATCTACCTGATTCCCGAGGACCAGGCCGCCGTGCAGCAGACCCTGTTCGGGGACCAGGGAGCGGAGCAGCGGGAGCGGCTGGAGAAGCTGGCCCACGCCATGGACGCCATCCGGGACAAGTACGGCAAGGGGGCCATCGGCCTGGCTTCCTCACCCAAGGAGACCCGGGAACGCCACGCTCCGCCGCCGGGAGGAAACCGGGAGGAGTGAGGAATGCAGAATGCAGAATGCAGAATGGGGGCAACGCGGGAGGCAATCACGAATCGACAGGATGCAACCCAGATGCGGTTGAGCTTGAAAATGCGATATGGTATAAAGGGGACATGAGAGAGATGGATTTGAAGGAAAAATTGATTGTTCAGAGAAAGCAGAAGGGCCTCAGCCAGGTCCAGCTGGCGGAGACGATCCACGTGACACGGCAGGCGGTGTCCCGCTGGGAGGTGGGGGACGCGGTCCCGTCCATCGACAATTTGAAATTGCTCAGCGAGCTGTACGGACTCCCCATGGAATATTTTCTCAATGACAGCATGGAGGAGCCGGAGCGGCCGGAAGTTCCAGTGGAGAAGGAAAGGGCGGAGCGGGAAACATCCGAAATCCATTGGAGTCGGAAATTATGGGCTGTAGTGGCGGCGGGTATTCTGCTTTTCCTTATTATCGGATGTTCTTATTTAATGGGAGAAAACGCTGACCAGGAAGAAAAAACGTCAGTCATGGAAAGGGGGAGTATTGAGACGAATCGGGAGTTGGATTTCGGGTGGAAATATTAAATCTGGAAGGGGGTGATTTCGGTGTGGCTGAAAAAATGTTTCGGTGTGGTGCTTGTATGTGCGGCTCTTATAAATTGTAGTTGTCTCACCACTGCGGCAGTAAATATTGATACTGATACTCAAAATGCGAATAAAATTGTGGAGAGAGCAACAAACGGTTTCAGTATGCACATTCCGCCTAAGACGGCAGTACAGGCCAAATCAAGTTTTTCCATGGAGGCAGGAGAAGTCGTGACCATCAAGGCGTCGTACTCTCCCTTTTCTGCAAGTGTGGATTTTGGCTTGATTGAACCGGATGGGACGTTCCTTTTTGTGAACGTAACGGATGGCAGCGTAGACCAGGAGATTGAAATTGAACGACGCGGCCAGTACACATTGGCGATACGAAATAATTCATCAAAAGAAATCAGCGTATCTGGATTTGTGAATTATTGACATAGCTTTGGGAGGAAAGATTAAATGAGAAAATATTTAAAAAGATTGTTGAGTATAGTTTGTGTGCTAGCGATGGTTACCTCGTTGAATTTATCAGTGGCAGCAGCTGGGACTGAAAGTTCAACAGACATTGTTATTTCGCAACAAGAAGTTCAGAATTTTGAAAAGATGTTAGAAAACTTTTCTGATGAAGAATTACGTAGTTTTCTTTTAGAAAACTACGCGTCCTCAGAGGAAGAAGTAGAAGATTTTCTTGCAATTTGTAGCAATCAAGTTATGCCACTTGGGGTTGACTTTCCAGAAAATCCCTACATCGGACAACGTTATACTGCAACATTAGTTTTTGATGTTGTAGGAGGGGCAACTGCATTGGAGATTGCAGGGGACATTGTAAAAGATTATAATATCAAATGGGGATTGGCTCTTATGATTGCGGGGTTTGCTGCTGATGTAGTAAGCACACTTACAGGAGTTTATCAGATCAAAGCTGAAGTTGAGTATGTCTATTTGCGGGACGATAATGGTGAATTGAGGTGGGTTTATGGCCCAATCCATGTTTCTATTAATTAAAAATTAGAAATTTTGGATTAAAATAAGGGGGCATTGTATGCGGAAGGAGACCTATCAGAAAGCGGACATGGGATTTCAGATTTTGATCTCGGTGGCAGTGATCTGCAATCTGGCGGCGAAGGCCATCTGGGGCCGTCCGCCGGTGATCGTGCCGCTGGTCGGCTTGGTAGTCCTGTTGATTTCCGCCATCGGGCTGTATATTTGCCGGCATGAGACATTCGGGGTGTGCACCCAGGAGGAGAGCCAGAGCCTCTGGCACGCCGGGAGGATCTGGCGGCGGGTCCGCGCCGCCCTGCTGGGTACGATGATCGTATGCTTCCTGATTTATTTGTGGCGGTGGTGACAAGCAGGCCGTAGTTAGGAACGTGGGGCGGAAGGTCCAGCATAATCCCGTGGGAGGGTCTCATACAGTGGGCATGAGGTGAGTTCTCATGCCCGCTTCTTTTTCCACATTTTTGGCCCAGGCGGTGGAAAATCCCGCTCTGACATTATCTGCGCTTCTCACCCTGGGGGTGCTGCTGGTGAACGGCTGGACGGACGCCCCCAACGCCATCGCCGGGGCGGTGGTGACGGGGGCGCTGTCCTTCCGCCGGGCGGTGCTCCTGGCGGCGGTGTGCAATTTTCTGGGGGTGCTGTGCGTCACGTCGGTGTACCCGTCGGTGGCGGAGACCATCTACTCCATTGCCTCCTTCGGGGGCGGGCCGGAGGCGGCCTCCCTGGCCCTGTGCGCCGCCATGGGGGCGGTGGTGCTCTGGGCGGCGGCGGCCTGGTGGTGGGGCATCCCCACCAGCGAGAGCCACGCCCTGGTGGCGGGCGTCTCCGGGGCGGCGGCGGCCCTGGAGGGGAACCTCTCCTGCATCCGCTGGCAGAAGTGGGGGCTGGTGCTGCTGGGGCTGGTGCTGTCCACCGCCCTGGGGTTTTGGGCGGGGCGCTGGGCGGAGGGGGCCACCCGGGGCTGGGGGTGGTCCGGGCGGGCCTACCGCGTGCTCCAGATTCCCGGGGCGGCGGGGACCGCCTTTCTCCACGGGGCCCAGGACGGGCAGAAGTTTTTGGGGGTGTTTCTCCTGGGGGCGGCCCTGGCTCAGGGGCGGCAGGGGGAGGGGATGGCCCGGGCCCCCCTGTGGCTGATGGTCCTGTGCGCCGCCTTCATGGCCCTGGGGACCGGCGTGGGGGGACGGCGGATCATCGACACGGTGGGCCGGGATATGGTGTCCCTGGGCCCCCGGGAGGGGTTCTCCGCCGACCTGGCGGGGATCGCCTGCCTGCTGCTGGCCACCGCGCTGGGCCTGCCCGTGTCCACCACCCACACCCGCACCGCCGCCCTGCTGGGGGTGGGCTCGGCCGGGGGGAGGCGGGCGGACTGGGGGGTGGCCCGGTCCGTCGCCCTGGCCTGGCTGTGCACCTTCCCCGGGTGCATGGGGCTGGGCTGGCTGCTGGCGAAGGGGATGCTGGAAATTTGAACAGGGATGCCACAGGGGCATCCCTGTTTTTGAAAGGGCTGGCGGAGGAAACGCCTGAATTTGTGATAATTTTGCAATTCTTTTGTCACAGAAATGAGAAGAACTGGCCGGGACGGACGGTGTAACCTGTGGTTGACGTAATGTGACAGCGCCGGGGCCGCCTATTTGAACAGGCGGCGGGGTGCAGAAGGGAAGCGAACGGATATGAGACAGAAACATTGGGGCCGCCGCCTGGCCGCCGGGCTGCTGGGGGCGGCAGCGTTTGCCCTGGCGGGCTGTGGGCCGTCCGGTGGGGCGGACAGCGGAGCGGAGGACTTGGCCCTGTTTGAGATCCACCCTATGGAGGGCTATGAGCGGGCGGACGGTACTTTTGAAGTTCAAGACGCCTCGGGACAGACCGTGGCCGTGATGGCGGCGGACGACGCCCTGCGGGACTACCCGGCCCGGCCCCCGGAGGGGGAGGACAGCGACACCGGCCTCCCGGTTCTCTGGGGGAAAGCCCCGGATGGGACGCAGTGGACGGTGACCTGGAGCGGGCCCAGCGCGGGGATGAGCCAGTGCCGGGTGCTGCTGTCCGGCGGCGGGGGAGAGAGCTGGACCCTTACCGCCAGCAATCCCAGCCCGGTGTCCGACGTATACGGCGCGGGATTTTTAAACGATCAGGTGGGCTTTGTGTGTTCCCGGCACTTTCTGACCACCGGCCCGGAGATTCTCTGGACCCGGGACGGCGGGGCGAGCTGGAGCCCGCTGGAGCTCCCCATTCCGGAGGAGTACCAGGGGAGCGTGATGGACGCGTACAGCCCCCGGTTCCAGGACGGGGAGGTCCGCTTCCCAGTGCTGATCTGGGGAGAGACTTCCGAGGAAAACCGGTATGTATTCTGTACCAGCACAGACCTGGAGCACTGGACCTGGAGCGAGAGCTGACCAAAAGACAGGAGGAGCCGCCTGCGGCGGCTCCTCCTATGTGTTAAAAGGCCCGGATGACGCCGCAGCCGATGCGGGCCCCCGCGTGGCCGGAGGGCTGGGTGGCGAAGTCGTCCGGGTCCTGGTGGATGACCACGGAGCGGCCCAGGATGTCCGGGACGGCAAAGCGGTCGGTGAGGACGCTGAGATAGGCGTCCCCGCCGCAGCCGAACAGGGGCGGCAGGTCCCCGGCGTGGCGGGGGTGCTCGCACCCCTCCAGGTCCAAGTGGCCGCCGGCGCTCTCGAAGTCCGGGGGAGTGCAGGCGTCCCCCTCGTGGATGTGGAAGCCGAAGACCCGGGAGGCGCAGGGACCGTCCCCGTGGGGGAGGCCGTGGATCTGGGCGGTGACCAGGACGCCCCGCTCCTGGGGAAAGAAGGAGACCAGCCCGGAGAGGGGGGAGCCCGGCGCTCCGGCGATGTGGGCGATGGCGGCGGGGGCTTGGGAGTTGTTCTGCATGGCAATCACCTCATTGAAAAATCCATTGGGAGGGAAGAAAAAAGCCCTCCTGCAAGGAGTTCCGCCGTCCGCAGACGGCGGAATAAAATTCAATCTCGTCATTTCCGAGGACACAAGGTGAATTGCCCCGAAGGGGCAAGAGAAGGTCCCCTGGGGGGATGCGCCTCGGAAATGATACCCCTCACGAAATTTTGGCCGACAATTTCCGGGTTCCCAGAAAATCATTTATGGTTTTCTGGGAGAGGAGGCGCAGCGGAGGGAACGAGCATTCGGGTTTACCCGGATGCGAGCGATCCGTAGCTTGCGACGACGACATCGAGGACAAAATTTCGTGCAGCCCTGCTCGAAAAAGTGGCAAAGCCACTTTTTCGACAGTCTAAAAAAGCCCTCCTGGCGGAGGGCTTTTGGGTCAGCGGCAGACCCGGGAGATACGCAGGGCGCTGACCTGGGGCGGAAGGCTCATGGTCATGGCCCCGCTGTATTCGATCTCCACACAGTCGCCCCGGGAGAAGCAGCAGGCCCGCTGGGTGTGGACCAGAACGGTCTGCCGGGTGCGGCAGTCGCAGACCAGAAGCTGACAGTTCCGGACCTCCAGAACCTCAGCCTGAAAGACAGTTGTCTCCATGGATTCCAAATTTAATCCCTCCGATCAATCCATGCTATGCGGCACGGCGGCCGGAGGTGCCCGGGCGCTTCCCTCAGAGTCCGGCACTCAATGTCCGGGCAAAGGCACGGGCGCGCTGTTCCTTCTCCCCGTCCATGAACGGGACGTCATAGCCCAGGTGCCGCTCGGCCAGCATGCCGGCGTAGGTCATGCCGGTGTGCTTGCAGTACCGGCGGACCCCCTCCTCAAACAGGTCGGCCCCCTTTTCGGGGCGGTAGCCGCAGGTGGTGAGGATGGCCGCCCGCCTGCCCCAGAGCAGGGAGGGGCCCTTCTCCTCCCCGTAGTACTTGCACAGGCCGTACACCAGCCGGTCCAGCAGGGCCTTCATGGGGGGCGTGCAGTACCAGGAGTAGATGGGGGTGGCCAGCACCAGGAGATCGCTGTGTAAAATCTCCTCCGCCAGGGCGGGCACGTCGTCCCGGATGGCGCAGCTCATCCCGCTCCAGTCCCGCTGGCAGGTGCGGCAGGCGGTGCAGGGGCGGATATCCAGGCCGTACAGCCAGTGGGCGGTCACCGTGTGGCCCAGCTGTTCCAGCTCGTCCTGGAAGGGGAGGCGCAGGGCGTTGGTGTTTCCGTTTTTTCGGGGGCTGCCCATGAGAATGCACACCTGCATAAAGATCGCTCCTTTTCTGTGGATTGGGCATTTTACCGCCCAAGCGGCGGGATCTGCCTGTAAAAAACGGGCGGGGGCTGCCCCCCGCCCGCAGGCTTTTGGTATCAACTGGATTACTGGGAGAGCTTCTCCAGTCCGATCTTCAGCCGCCGGACGGTCTCGTCCCGGCCCAGGATGTGGCAGATCTCCACCGCTCCGCCGGGGGTGACCGCCTTGCCGGCGGCGGCGATGCGCACCGGCCACATGAGCAGGGCGTTCTTCACGCCCAGGCCCTCGGCCAGCCCCACCAGGCTGTCGTGGATCATGGCCTCGCTCCAGGAGGGCAGGTTGGCCAGCATGCCGATGGCGGCGGAGAGCATCTCCTTGGAGGAGTCCAGGGTGGACTTGGACTTCTTGTTGGCGAACAGGTTCACGTCGTAGTCGGGCAGCGCGTCGAAGAAGTCCACCTTTTCCGGGATGTCGGTGAGCTTCTCGCACCGGGCCTGGAGCAGGCCGGCGATCTCCGCCGCGTTCAGGTCGGAGTTTTTGACGCTCTGGCGGATATAGGGCTCGGCCACCTTGGCGAACTCCTCCGGGGCCATGGAGCGCAGATAGAGGGCGTTGAAGTGGGTGAGCTTGTCGATGTCGAAGATGGCGGGGGACTTGGACACGCCGGAGAGCTCGAAGGCGTCCACCAGCTCGGGCAGGGAGAAGATCTCCTGCTCCGCCAGCTCCCCCTTGGGGGACCAGCCCAGCAGGGCCACATAGTTCAGGATGGCCTGGGTGAGGTAGCCCTGGGCCTTCAGATCCTCATAGGAGGGGTCCCCGTGGCGCTTGGACATCTTGTTGTGGGCGTCCCGCATGACGGGGGAGCAGTGGACGTAGGTGGGCACCTCCCAGCCGAAGGCCTGGTACAGCAGGTCGTACTTGGGGGCGGAGGACAGGTACTCGCTGCCCCGGACCACGTGGGTAATGCCCATCAGGTGGTCGTCCACCACGTTGGCGAAGTTGTAGGTGGGCAGGCCGTCCCGCTTGATGAGCACCTGGTCGTCCAGGGTCTTGTTCTCCACGGTGATGTCCCCGAAGATGGCGTCGTGGAAGGTGGTGGTCCCCTCGTGGGGAATTTTTTGGCGGATCACGTAGGGCTCGCCGGCGTCCACCCGGGCCTGGGCCTCCTGGGGGTCCAGGGTGCGGCAGGGGTCGTCGGGGCGGTCAAACTCGCCGGCGTCCTCCTCCGACTCGGTTTTTTCGCAGAAGCAGTAGTAGGCGTGGCCCTTCTCCACCAGCAGGCGGGCATACTTTCCATAGGTGTCCCGCCGCTCGGTCTGGATATAGGGGGCCACGGGGCCGCCCACGTCGGGACCCTCGTCGTGGTCCAGGCCGCACTCAGCCAGGGTGCGGTAGATCACCTCGGTGGCGCCCTCCACCTGACGGGTCTGGTCGGTGTCCTCAATGCGCAGGATGAAGGTGCCCTGGTTGTGCCGGGCGATGAGCCAGGTGTACAGGGCGGTGCGCAGGTTGCCCACGTGCATATAGCCGGTGGGAGAGGGGGCGAACCGGGTGCGGACCTTCCCCTTGGGGATCTTGGCCTCCATCTCCTCGAAATACTTCATGTCCAATGCCATGTCTTTTCCCTCCACGTCTATGGTTTGAGCGCCGGAATCAGGAGATTCCCAATTTCCAATTTCACTCAGATTCAGGTATACTGATTATAGGGGATTTTCCCCTGTTTTGCAAGAGAAACCCCAAGCGCGCCCCTGCGGGGAACCTTTCCCAGCTCTGTACGTCTACACCGGCAGAGGGACCGCGCCGTTTGAAAGGAGTTTTTGATGATGAAACGCATGGTTTTTCTGCTGGCAGTTCTGGGGACCCTGCTGTCCGGCTGCGGGGCTCCGGCCCCGGGAGGGAGCGCATCTTCCACGCCCCAGGAGGGCTCGTCCGCCCAGGAGGAGCTGCCGAACACGGAGGGGGAGAACTCTGTCCCCCTGGAGGAGGACCCCGAACCTGAGCTTTCCAGCGGGCGGGACTCCATCCCCTTCACCGGGGACCAGCTCTACGCCGCGGCCTATCTGGGCTTTGAGGAGATGGAGGACCTGTCCTACTACACCCAGCGCTATCTGGACAGCGGGGACCTGCCCATCCACTACTTTTCCCCCGGGGAATACTATCTCATCATCCCCCGGTACCCGGACATGTCCCTGGCCCTGTACAAAAACGACATCCAGACCGGCCAGCCCGCCCTGGTCTATGAGGACCCAGCCTGTGAGCCCTTCCTGATCCAGTGCAACATCAGCGATATCTTTTCGGACGTGACGGTGGAGCTGGCTTATCAGGGGGAGACGGTCTCCTTCTCCCCCTACATCTCCCTGAAGGACGGGAGCGTCCAGGTGGGGGAGCGGGGACTGGACCTGTCCCGGAGCGGCGGGTGAGTTCCCTCACACCCGCTCCAGGCGGTACCGGTCGGCGCGGCGGTTGGCCAGGGTCCCCACTTTCCGGCGGATCTCCTCCACATAGTCCAGGTCGATGTCCGCCAGGATGACGCCGGGGCGGTCGGGGGCCTGGGCCACCACGTTGCCCCAGGGGTCCACCACCATGGAGCGGCCGTAGGCGGGGAACTCCGGCCCGGGGCCGAACTGCTCCGGGGCCACCACATAGCAGCCGTTTTCAATGGCCCGGGCCCGGAGGAGGACCTCCCAGTGGTCCTTACCCGTGTTCAGGGTGAAGTTGGCGGGGACGAACAGCACCTGGGCCCCCTCCAGGGCCATGATGCGGTAGAGCTCCCCGAAGCGCAGGTCATAGCACACGGACAGCCCCCAGGTGCCCAGCTCCCCCGCGTCCACAGTGACGATGGCGTCCCCGGGGCAGATCTGGCTGGACTCCCGCATTTGGCCGCCCCCGGGGACGGTCACATCAAAGGGGTGGAGCTTGCGGTATTTGGCCGCCAGGGTCCCGTCGGGCCGGATCACCATGGTGCAGTTATAGGGCCGGCCGCCCTGGGGATTTTTTTCGTAGATGCTGCCCCCGTGGAGCCACATCCCGGTCTCCCGGGCCAGGGCGGACAGACGCTGGAAGGTGGGGCCGCCGGGCACCTCCTCGGCGTACCGCTCCATCTCCACCCCCCGGTAGGAGATGCTCTCGGGCAGGGCGGCCGCGCTTGCCCCCCGCCGGGCCGCCTCCCGAACGAAGGCGGACAGGGCCTGAAGATTCTCCTCCGGGTCCTGTCCGGAGGCCATCTGAATGACCGCGATGGAAAACCGTCTCATAGGATCTCCTCCTTGTCAAATGAAATCGGATGGTTCCCCTCCATCATAGCGCAGCGGCGGGGAATGTCAAGAGACGCCAATGAAAGAGAAAAAACCGGGCGGAAAATGTAACGAAACCATGAAATTCCCGGCGCGCACATTGCCTTCGGAGAAGTTTTGTGCTATGCTGTATCAGTATGAGTGCCGGCAGATTTTCCGCCGGCTCCGGCGCTTCGGCCCTGCCGGCTCCCGGCTGTCCCGGGAGAGCCGGGAGGCCGCGGAGCGGCCCGTACGTCCATTTGGAAATTTCCTGAAAAGGTTGTGTGGATTGTGGAAACAGAGAAGAAAAAAGTCATGCTCTCCGGCATCCAGCCCAGCGGGGACCTGACCCTGGGCTCCTATCTGGGGGCCATCAAGAACTGGGTGGAGCGCACCGACGAGTTTGACAACTACTACTTTATGGCGGACATGCACTCCATCACCGTGCGGCAGGACCCCGCCGCCCTGCGCCGCCGCACCCTGGAGCAGCTGGCCCAGTACATCGCCTGCGGCCTGGACCCGGAGAAGAACACCCTGTTCATCCAGTCCCATGTCCCCGCCCACGCGGAGCTGGGCTGGGTGCTCAACTGCTACACCATGTTCGGCGAGCTCAGCCGCATGACCCAGTTCAAGGACAAGTCGGCGAAAAATGCCGACAACATCAACGGCGGCCTGTTCACCTACCCCGCCCTCATGGCGGCGGACATCCTGCTCTATCAGCCGGACTATGTCCCTGTGGGCAACGACCAGAAGCAGCACGTGGAGCTCACCCGGGACGTGGCCGAGCGGTTCAACCACATCTACGGCGATGTGTTCAAGGTGCCCGAGCCCTACATCCCCAAGGTGGGGGCCCGGGTCATGTCCCTGAGCGACCCCGCCAGCAAGATGTCCAAGTCGGACAAGGACCCCAACGGCTCCATCTATCTGATGGAGAAGCCGGAGGACATCTTGCGCAAGTTCAAGCGGGCGGTCACCGACAGCGACACGGAGAAGTGCGTCCGCTATGCCCCGGAGGAGAAGCCCGGCGTGTCCAACCTCATGGCCATCTACTCCGCCGTCACCGGCAAGACCTTTGCGGAGATCGAGGCCGAGTTCGACGGCCAGGGCTACGGCGCCTTCAAGCCCGCCGTGGGCGAGGCCGTGGTGGAGACCCTGCGCCCCATCCGGGAGGAGGCCGGCCGCATCCTGAAGGACAAGGCCTATCTGGAGAGCGTCTACAAGGCCGGGGCGGAGAAGGCCTCCTATGTGGCCAACAAGACCCTGCGGAAGGTCTATAAAAAGGTGGGCTTCGTGGCCCGGTAAGATTTTATTTTCCACCTTCGGGGGAAAATAAAGAAAATACAAAGAGGAACTTCTATGCCTGTACAGATCTCTGTCATCGGCGCGGTGGCGGCCGCCCTGCTCACCGCCGCCATCGTGGCCTTTATCACCACCCCGGTGGTGCGCACCCTGGCCTTCCGGGTAGGGGCGGTGGATATCCCCCGGGACAGCCGCCGGATGCACAACCACCCCATCCCCCGGATGGGGGGACTGGCCATCTTTTTCGGCTTTATCCTCAGCGCCCTGATCTTTGTCCCTCTGGACGCCCCCCTGCGGGGGATGCTGCTGGGGGCGGTGATCATCGTCATTTTGGGCATCTTCGACGACATCTATGCCCTGCCCGCCCTGCCCAAGCTGCTGGTGCAGATCGCCGCGGCCGCGGTGGCCGTGCTCATGGGCAACCAGATCGAGGTGCTGTCCAACCCCAATATCTTCAGCAGCAACCCCTACTGGGATCTGGGCTTCCTGTCCATCCCCATCTCGGTGTTCTGGATCGTGGGCATCACCAACGCGGTCAACCTGATCGACGGCCTGGACGGTCTGGCCTGCGGGGTGTCCACCATCAGCTCCATGACCATGCTGGTCATCGCCCTGACGGTGGCCGAGCCTGACGTGGCTCTGCTCATGGCCGCCCTGGCCGGCGGGTGCATCGGCTTTCTGCCCTATAACCTGAATCCGGCCAAGATCTTCATGGGGGACACGGGCTCCACCTTTTTGGGGTTTATCCTGGCCACCGTGTCCATTGAGGGGCTGTTCAAATCCTACGCCATTATCTCCTTCGCGGTGCCCTTCCTGATGCTGGGCCTGCCCATCTTTGACACCTGCTTTGCCATTCTGCGCCGGGTATCCCACGGCCAGAGTCCCATGTCCCCTGACCGGGGCCACATCCACCACCGGCTTATCGACATGGGCTTCAACCAGAAGCAGGCGGTGGCGGTGCTCTACGTCATCAGCGCCATCCTGGGCCTGTCCGCCGTGGTGCTCACCACCACCAACGTGGTCCGGGCCATGGTGGTGCTGCTGGCCCTGTGCGTGGCCGGCGGGATGGCCGCCAAGCTGTACCTGGACCGGATGAACCACAGGGACCAGGACGGCGCCCGGCCGCCCCAGGGGCGCGGGGGGGCCAAGCCCCGGAAGCTGCACAATCCGCCCTCTGATGTGGCGGGAAGCGACTATTTCTTCGGAGAAGAGGAGCGATCCGACAAATGAAGCCTGTTACGGTTATGACCATCTTCGGCACCCGGCCGGAGGCCATCAAAATGGCCCCCCTGGCCCTGGAGCTCTCCCGGCGGGAGAACATCCGGGCCCTGTGCTGCGTCACCGCCCAGCACCGGGAGATGCTGGACTCGGTGCTGGAGATTTTCCATCTCAAGCCCGACTACGACCTGAACATTATGGAGCCGAGGCAGACCCTGTCCACCATCACCTCCAAGTGCCTGCTGGGCATGGACGGCGTGCTGGACGAGGCCAGGCCCGACCTGGTGCTGGTCCACGGGGACACCTCCACCACCTTTGCCGGAGCCCTGTCCGCCTTCTACCACCAGATCCCGGTGGGCCATGTGGAGGCCGGCCTGCGCACCTATGACAAGTGGTCCCCCTTCCCCGAGGAGATGAACCGGAAGATGGTGGGGGCCATCGCCGACCTGCACTTCTGCCCCACCGTCACCAACCGGGACAACCTGGCCCGGGAGAACATCACCAAGGGGGTGTTCCTCACCGGGAACACGGTGATCGACGCCCTGCAAACCACGGTGAAGCGTGACTACACCTTCCAGGAGGAGGTCCTGAACCGCCTGGACTACCAGAACCGCCGGGTGATCCTGGTCACCTGCCACCGCCGGGAAAACTACGGTCAGCCCATGACCAACATCATGACCGCCCTGCGCCGCATCGCCGACGCCTTCCCCGACACGGAGCTGGTCTACCCCGTCCACCTGTCCCCGGTGGTCCAGGAGGCCGCCCACAAGTATCTGGACGGCCACCCCCGCATCCACCTCATCGCCCCGCTGGCGGTGGACGAGATGCACAACCTGATGGCCCGCTGCCACCTGGTGATGACCGACTCCGGCGGACTTCAGGAGGAGGCCCCCGCTTTGGGCAAGCCGGTGCTGGTCCTGCGTCGGGAGACCGAGCGGCCCGAGGCCGTCCAGGCGGGTACCGTCAAGCTGGCCGGCGTGGAGGAGGAGACCATCTTCTCCCTGGCCAGCGAGCTGCTCACCAGCGAGAGCGCCTACGCCGCCATGGCCCACGCGGTCAACCCCTACGGGGACGGCCGGGCCTGCCGCCGCATCGCCGACGCCATCGAGTGGCGCTTCGGACTGCGCCAGACGCCCCCGGAGGAATTTCAGGGGTGATCGTCCGGACGTGTCCCACATAAGGAGGTGAGGATTTGGACTCAAGAAAGCGTCTGGCCATCGCCCTGGCCATCACCTGTCTGATCGTGGCGGCCATCTTCGCCAGCTTTGGCCGCAGCTTGTTCTTTGTCCAGATTCCCTCCATCACCCTGGCCGACGTGGACGGGGCGGGGAGTTCCTCCTCCGGCGGCTCCGGCGGCCAGGAGGGGGATCAGTACTGGCAGGTGGCCGTCACTCCGGAGACGGTGCAGAGCGTGGTGGCCACCCTCTCCCGCCCGGACAGCTACTACCGGGAACTGACGGTGGAGACCCTGTGGTCGGGGGGCTCCTACTCCTCCACGGTCCAGTACTGGGAGGACGCCGGCTGGTCTCACATCCGTCAGACCCTGGCCTCGGGGGCGGTGCGCCACGACCTGGTGGGGACGGAGACCGCCTACTACTGGTACGAGGGCTCGTCCACCTGGAACTCTTTCCCCGCGGATGAGCGCTCCGCCGATCTCAGTCAGCACATCCCCACCTATGAGACGGTGCTGGAGCTGGACGCGGCGTCCATTACCGGAACCGGCTATGAGCTCAAGGGGACCTTCCCCAGCGTCTTTGTAGAGGTGCAGGGGGAGGACGGCGCCCTGGAGCGCTACTGGATCAGCACGGACAACGGCCTGCTCGTCGCCGCCGAGCGGGAGGTGGACGGTACACTGGTCTACCGCATGACCGCCTACGGCCAGATTCAGACCCCCTGCCCGGCCACCGCCTCCTTCGCCCTGCCCGACGGACAGGTGCTCCACACCCTCTCCTGATGCGAGGTATGAATCCGGCGGGGGCAAGTCCCCGCCCTACGGTATTCTGCCAACCTGGTAGGGCGGGGGCTTGCCCCCGCCGCAGTTTGCCGAAAACCTCTGTTAAGACGAATCAGCCCGAGTTTTAGCGGGGGAGCTCGAGGGGGCGGCAGCCCGCCTCGAGTGGGATCAAATGCCCTGAATGCCTTGTACGACAAGGCGTTCAGCGAGCGCAGCGAGGACTTTTCCGCCGCTGCGCGGCGGGAAAGTAACGGCATTTTTGCCGGCTGTCGGGAAAGTCCTTGGACTTTTTCGACAGCCTGGGGCGGGGGCTTGCCCCCGCCGTCCCATAATCCAGTTCCGCCGTTTTTTGCAGGGCGCGGCGACCCGGCGCGCCGTTCCGGTTTTTGTACGGCGGCGTGCCCGGTGGTCACGCCCTATATGACCGCATCCCCATCGTTCTCCTTGCCGTCCCCCAGGCCCAGGATGAGCACCAGCCCCAGGGCGATGACCAGCTCCAGGTCGTCTCCCTCCCACAGCAGGAGCAGGACGATGAGCAGGAGCAGCAGGTCCCCGCTGTCCAGATCCTCCAGCTTCAGGGCCTTCAGCAGGCCGCCCAGTCCCCCGGAACCCCCCTCTCCCGTGAGGAAGGAGGGGAGGGAGAAGCCCGCGGGCCCGCCCGGCCCGGGGCGGCGGCCGGTGTGATGGGGGCCCTCCCCGCCGGAGCGGCCCGTCCGCTGCTGTCCCTTCGGTTGGGACGTGCCTGTTCCGGGGCCCTCGGGCCCATCTACCGTAACCCGGGTATAGGATGCGCCGTTGGGGATATAACGATTATACATGGCGGTCCTCTCCCTTCTCGCCCAGGACCTGGAGGGCCACCCGGATCACATGGGACAGTTTGGCCAGCTGCACCGCCCGGTCCAGCCTGGCCTGCCGCTCCTTCCGCAGAAAGGGGCGCAGGGCCTGGAGCAGGTCGGTGGTGCGCTCGTCGCCCCCCTGGTACTCCTGCCACAGCCGCATCCCCATCTGGAGCAGCCTGGGGTCCAGGGAGGAGAGGGCGGCCAGAGGATTTTCGCCCCCGGCCTCCGATGGGGCGGGGGAGTCGGGAGCCGTCCCGGCCCGCTCCCAGCCGGGCTCCCCGCCGTCCTCATCCCCATTTGCCGGAGAGGGGGGCGGATCGGACTTGCCCAGGGACTGGGCCAGGGCCATGATCTGGCCCATGGCCGCCGGGTCCCCCAGGATGGTATTCAGTTTTTCCTCCAGCTCGCCCATATCCGATCCCCCTCTCCGGCGCTCTTCCATCAGGACAGCCCGGACTCCTCCGCCTGCCGGCGCAGGCGCTCCACCAGCGCCGCCCCCTCCTTGGTGCTCATCAGCTGATTCATCATGCCCATCAGCTGGGAGGCGTCCCCCTGTGCGGCGGCCTGAGCCGCCTGCTGGACCCCGCCGGTCTGCTTCAGCATGGATACCAGCTTTTGAGCGTCCCCGGACTGGGCCAGGTGGGCAATGGCCTGTCGGTGCCTGCCCAGGGCCTCCCCCATTTGGGAGGCGGCGGGCTGTTTGGAATGTTGACCCTGCATATCCCATTCACTCCTATTCTAATGTTCCGTTTCAGTATATGCGGCGGGACAGGTAAGGTGACAATATGAAGATCCTTGTTTTTTCCGACTCCCACCGCTTCCTCTCCGGCATGGTCCAGGCCATCGAGGAGGAGAAGCCCGACCAGGTCATCCATCTGGGCGACCTGATGGGCGACGCGGAGGAGCTGTCCTGGCGCTTCCAGACGCTCCCCATCTGCATGGTCCCCGGCAACTGCGACGGCTGGACCACCGCCCCCGCCATCAAGCGGATCACCCTCCAGGGGAAGAACATCCTGCTGTCCCACGGCCACCTGTGGAGGGTGAAGGGGGGCTATGACCTGGCCATTGCGGAGGCCCGGAAGTCCGGCGTGGACATTCTCCTCTTCGGCCACACCCACAGGGCCTACTGCCAGCAGCTGGAGGACGGCCTGTGGGTGATGAACCCTGGGGCCAGCCGCACCAGCTATGGGACCATCCTCCTGGAGGGGGACAGTATTTTCTGTGCCCTGACCAAGCTGATCTGATCCCGAAACCCCGGCGCAGCGTGGAAAGAAGGTGAGTGGGCAGTGAAGAAACTGCTGTATATCCTGTTTCATCGTTCGGTATTTGTGGGCCTGTCCCTGATCGCGCAGGTGGTGGCGCTGATGCTGATGGTGGGCTTCTTTTCGGAGCACACCACCGGCCTGTACTGGTTTTTTATCTTTCTGAGCGTGGCGGCCGCCCTGCTGATCGTGGGGAGCCGCATGGAGCCCGCCTATAAGATCGCCTGGCTGCTGCTGGTGCTCCCATTCCCCGTGTTCGGGGGCATTTTCTATCTGCTGGTGGGCGGCGGACAGATTCCCCAGCGCACCAGCCGCCGGATGAAGCGCATCTCCGAGCAGTCGGAGGAGAACCTGCGGGAGGACTTCAAGGCGGACGACCTGCTCACCCTGGGGGAGGACGCCGCCGGCCAGGCCCGGTACCTGGAGGACTTCGCCCACTGCCCCGCATACACCAACACGGAGACCGAGTATTTCCCGGTGGGAGATCTGGTCTTTCCCCGGATGCTGGAGGAATTGCGGAAGGCGGAGCGGTACATCTTCCTGGAGTATTTCATCATCCAGCCCGGCGTCTTCTGGGACAGCGTGCTGGAGATCCTGGAGGAGAAGGCCGCCCAGGGGGTGGAGGTGCGCCTCATCTACGACGACATGGGCTGCATGTTCACCCTCCCCCGGGACTATAACGAGCAGATGGCCGCCCGGGGCATCCAGTGCCGGGTGTTCAACCGCTTTGTGCCGGTGATGTCCCTGCGCTTCAACAACCGGGACCACCGGAAATTCCTGATCATCGACGGAAAGGTGGGCTTCACCGGAGGCATCAACCTGGCTGACGAGTATATCAACCGGCGGGAGCGCTTCGGCCACTGGAAGGACAGCGCCATCCTGCTGGAGGGGGACGCGGTTTGGTCCATGGCGGTGATGTTCCTCACCATGTGGGACCACTGCTGCGGCTGGGAGGAGGAGTTCCACCACTTCCGCCCGGAGCCCGCCCCCGCCCGCCCCTGGACCGGCTATGTCCAGCCCTACACCGACACCCCCCTGGACCGGGAGGCGGTGGGCCAGGCGGTCTATCTGAACATGATCGGCAAAGCCCGGAAGTATATCTATATCACCACCCCCTATCTGGTTATCGACGTGGCCACCAACACCGCCCTGTGCAACGCGGCCAAGTCCGGGGTGGATGTGCGGATCATCACCCCCCACATCCCGGACAAGCGGTATGTGTTCGAGGTCACCCGGGCCCACTACCCGCCCCTGCTGGAGGCGGGGGTGCGCATCTACGAGTACACCCCCGGCTTCATTCACGCCAAGAACTTCGTGGTGGACGACCGCTTCGCCACGGTGGGGACGGTGAACCTGGACTACCGCAGCCTGTTCCTCCACTTCGAGGACGGCGTGTGGCTGTGCGAGGCCCCCTGCATCCAGGACATCCGCCGGGACTTCGAGGAGACCCTGCGGGTGTGCCAGCGCATCTCCCTGCGCCAGCGGAAGTACTTTAATCCTATCATTCAGCTCTACCGGAACATTTTACGCATTTTCGCGCCCCTCATGTAAACAGAGATGGGAGACGGCCTGAGCCGTCTCCCAATTTATTTACGAGCAGCAGCAGCCGCTGCGGGCCTCCTGATAGCTGGTGGCCGTCTTGGGCGATACGCTGTTGGGGGGGAAGAATTCATCCACAGGGAACTGCACCTTGCGGAAGATCTCACAGGGGTCCTCGCCGCACTCGGCGCCCTGGCAGGCGCACTCCTTCTCCGGCAGGCAGTAGTCGTAGGCGGGGATGAGCAGCTGGGTGTCCCGCTCCATGCGGATGATGGAGAACTGGCCCAGGGTGACGTACAGGCGGTGTACGTCGCCCCCCATCACCAGTTCCTCCGGGAAGCAGGCGCAGATGGACGGGGGAATCTCGCAGCAGCAGTCGCAGGGGCGGCACTCGCACACATCCACCAGCTTCATGCTGAGGATGATGGGGTCCACCGACTCCACCACCGCAGTGGGAAGGCTGCGGATGGGCAGGTTCTGTACGTCCAGGGCCTTCTCCTGGCCCTGGGAGGAGAACACCTTGGCGCTCCCCTCGCTGCCAAAGAGGATGACCCGCTTGTCAAAGACGGCCAGGCCGCTGATCTCCACCGGCCGGGCGGCCCCCACGAAGGCGTCGGCGGTGATGCGGTAGAAGTACCGCACATCCACGGTGTAGAATCCCCGGTTGAAGGTGACCGGCTCCACGTCGATGTAGGCGTACAGCAGCTCGGCGCAGCCCGCCTTCACCGACACCGCCCGGTCGATGACCTCCTGGCAGCCCCGGGTGGGGTAGACCCGCAGGTCCTCGATGCAGTCTTTGTCCTTACAGGAGTCAAAAATTTTCTTGGTGTGTATGCACACGGCCTCCCGAATGCAGCGGTCCTCGCTGACGGGGCCGGGCACGACCTTTTCCGGCATAGGTAAGTCCCTCCTAAGATGTTGCCGAGGCGGAGCAGAGCCCCGCCGGTTGGATTTTGGGGTACGCTCCATACTATGAGGGACGGGAAAAATGGTGCGGCGGCGGAGGGGCAAAGAGGGGTTGTCCTTTGCCCCCTTTTTCGGTATAATAAAAAAGCTGGGCAGATGCCCGCGTCCCCATCCACCTGACGCCGCAGGAGGTTTTGTATGGCCCGAACTGGATTCATCCAAAACGAACTGGATCTCAAGCTGCTGGTTCTCTATATCATGTCCCGTACCGCCGCCCCGGTCACGTTCAATCAGCTGCTGGACGTGGCTCTGTGCGACGCGGGGGTGGACTACTTCTCTCTCACCGAGGTGGTGGGCCACCTGGTGGAGACCGGCCATCTGGAGCAGAACGGCCAGGTCTATGCCATCACGGAGAAGGGGCGGCGCAACAGCGAGATCTGCGAGAGCAGCCTGCCCTACTCGGTGCGCATGCACTGCGACGAGAATCTGGGAAAGCTCAATGGGGCGCTGAAGCGGGCGGCCCAGGTCCAGACGGGGGTGGAGCCCCATCCGGACGGCACCTGCACCGTGCGTCTGTTTTTTGCCGACGACGGCGGCCCGTTGATGGAGCTGAAGTTCCTCTATCCCTCTCAGGAGAAGGGATGGGCCTTGGCGGAGCGGTTCCAGGAGACGCCGGAGGCGTTTTATCATGATTTGATGACCTTCCTGTCGGAAGAGCGCAAAAAGGAGAAGCCTTGATATGAGACGAAAAGACCGGGAACGGGATCGGGCCTTTGCCTATGATGTGATTGACCGCTGTGAGTACGGCGTGGCCGCCATGGCCGGGGAGGGGGGAGCGCCCTACTGCGTCCCCCTGTCTCTGGTGCGCCTGGGGGATACGCTGTACTTCCACTGCGCCCTGGAGGGGACCAAGCTGGACTGCCTGAGACGCAGTCCCCGGGTGTGCGTGTCCTTTGTGGCCTCCAACCAGGCGGCCCTGGACAAGTTCACCACTTACTTTCAGTCCGCCAATGTGATTGGGACCGCCGCCGAAGTGACGGAAGAGGCGGAGAAAATTTCCGCTCTGCGAGCCCTGTGTGAGAAGCTCACCCCCGCCAACATGGCCGGGGACAACTTTGACCGGGCCATTGCCAAGAGCCTGCCCCGCACCGGGGTGTGGCGCATCCAGATGGAGGAGGTCTCCGGCAAGGAGAAGCCCCGCCCCTGACCGCCCCCTGTTTGTTTGGAAGGAGATCGTCCCATGCCTCTTGATCGTGTCCTTGCCCGCCTGCGGCAGCGGATCACTCCCACCCGGCGGGCGGCCTTTCTGGCCTGTTTTATCGCCGGATATCTGATCCATCTGTTTGCTTTTACCAATATCATCCCCAACTCCGACGGCCTGAGCCGGGTGTTTGACCCCCAGCAGATGACCGTCTCCGGCCGGTGGTTTCTCCACTACGCCTCGTTTTTGAATGACTTTACCCAGATGCCCGCCCTCATCGGGTTTTTCTCCATGGTGTTTCTGGCCCTGGCCGCGGCGGGGGTGGTGACCGCCCTGAACCTGCACAGCCGGGCCCTGTCCGCCTTTGCCGGGGTGCTCATGGCCGCCTTCCCCTGTCTGGGGTACACCTTTCTCTACATGTTCACCGCCTCCGCCTACTGCCTGGCCATCCTGCTGGCTGTGCTGGCGGTATGTCTGGTGAAAAAGGGGGGATGGCTCCGGACTCTGGCGGGAGTGGTTCTGCTGGCCCTGGCCATGGGGATCTACCAGGCCTACGCGGCGGTGGCGGTGGCCCTGTCCCTGCTGGTGGTGCTGCGCGCCTGCCTCCACTCCCGCTCCACCCTGAAGGGGACCGCCCGGCTGGGCTTCCGGCTGGCGGGCTTTCTGGCCGTGGGGGCCGCCCTCTACTACGGCATCCTCCAGATTTTCCTGGCGGTGAAAGACCTGGAACTGCTGGACTACCTGGGCATGAGCGACGCCGGGAGCGGCTACCCCGTCGCCCAGCTGCCCGGCCTGATCCTCTCCGCCTATAAGCAGGTATTTGTCTTTTTCTTCTGGCCCAACGGGTCCAACTCCTTTACCACCCCGCTGCTGGCGGGGCTGGACCTGCTGGCCCTGGCGCTGGCCGTGGCGTGCTTTTTGGCCATCGTCTTCCGCCGGGCCCTGTGGCGGGAGCCCTGGCGTCTCATCGGAGCCCTGGTTCTGGCCGCCCTGCTGCCCCTGGCGGTGGGCTTTGCCCAGATCATCGCCCCCTTCTCCGACGCCACCCCTATTATGAAGTACGCCTATGTGCTGGTCTATATGGCGGTGCTGCTGACGGCCGACCTGGGGCTGAGCTTCCTTCCCCGGCCCCGGGGGGGCATGGCCGTCTCCGGCGTCCTGGCCCTGTGCCTGGCCGGGGTGACTCTATACAGCGCCAACATCAACAACCTGCTGTACACCGCTGCCGGCCAGGCCCACCGTGCCACTCTCAGCTATGCCACCCGGCTGCTCACCCGCATTGAGAGCTGCCCCGGCTATACCGGGGAGGAGGAGGTCCTCATCATCGGGGCCTTTCCCACCGACCGCATCTACGCGGACATTGAGAGCTACGCCCTGGTGGACCATTACAGCGTCCCCCGGGACACGGTGGCCCCTCTCAATAAGCATATCTATTACTATTTCAACGACTGGCTCAATGTGCCCATTGCGGAGCCGGGGGAGGAGACCATGATCGCGGTCGCCCAGTCGGAGGAATTTCAGGCCATGCCCCTCTACCCCGCCGACGGCAGCGTCCAGATGCTGGACGGCCGGGTGGTGGTGAAGATCCAGGAGGAGTACACTCCCAAGAGCGACTATGAGCTGGCCTATGAAAACAGGAGATGAGCCTATGGAGACACCCGAATCCCTCCGCGACGGACGGCTGTCCGTGGTGCTGCCCGCTTACAACGAGGAGGAGTCGGTCCCCCTGGCGGCGGACGTGATCGGAAACCTGCTCACCCGGGCGGGTATCGACCACGAGCTGATCTTTGTCAACGACGGCTCCCGGGACCACACCTGGCGTGCCATTCAGGAGGCGGCCGCCCGCCGCCCCCAGGTGCGGGGCATCCGCTTCTCCCGGAACTTCGGCAAGGAGGCCGCCATCTTCGCCGGCCTGGCCCAGGCCAGAGGGGACTGCTGCGTGGTGCTGGACTGCGATTTGCAGCACCCGCCGGAAAAAATTCTGGAGATGTACAGCCTGTGGCAGCAGGGCTGGCAGGTGGTGGAGGGGATCAAGGTCAGCCGGGGGAAGGAGAGCCCCCTCCACACCCTGGCCGCCAAGACCTTCTACCGCTTTTTGAGCGGCGCCACCCGGCTCGACATGTCTCACGCCTCCGATTTCAAGCTGCTGGACCGGCGGGCGGTGGACGTGCTGGTGGCCATGCGGGAGAAGAACGCCTTCTTCCGGGCCCTGTCCTCCTGGATCGGCTTTGACACCACCCAGGTGGAATTCGAGGTGCAGCCCCGGGCCGCCGGACAGTCCAAGTGGTCCCTGCGCAGCCTCACCCGGTACGCCGTCACCAACCTGGCCGCCTTTTCCACCGCCCCCCTGCAAATCGTCACCATTCTGGGGGTGCTGGTATTCCTGTGCTCTCTGGTGCTGGGCTGCTGGTCCCTGTGGCAGAAGATCAACGGGCAGGCCCTGGAGGGCTTTACCACCGTCATCCTGCTCCTGCTCCTCATCGGCAGCGCATTGATGGTCTGCCTGGGCATTTTGGGGTACTATATCGCCAAGATCTACGAGGAGATCAAGGACCGGCCCCGGTACATCGTCGCGGACGGCTGCGGAGGAAAAGACGGCTATGAGAGATAAGCTCCGCTCCCTGCTGGATCCCACCCTGTTCCGCTTTATTCTGGTGGGGCTGGTGAACACCGCCGTGGGCTACGGGGTCATGTTTGGCCTCTATAACCTGGCGGGGCTCCACACCTGGGGAGACACCGGCTACTGGATCTCCTCCGCCGCCAACTACGTTGTGGGCAGCGTGGTCAGCTTCTTTCTGAACAAGCACTTCACCTTCCGCAACCAGGAAAAGGGCGTGAAAGTGGTCCTCCGCTTTGTCCTGAACATCGCCGTGTGCTGGGCCCTGGCCTATGGAATCGCCAAGCCGGTGACGGTCTGGCTGCTGGCCGGCACCGGCTGGAGCCAGCAGGTCCAGGGGAACCTGTCCATGCTGGCGGGCTCCGGCATCTTTGTCTTTCTCAACTACTTTGGACAGCGGTTCTTTGCCTTCCGCAGCCGCTGAACCTGGATGTTTGATCGCTCAGGCGGCCCCCGTGGCCGCCTGATGTGTTTGGCGGAGCTTTTGCCTTTGCCGTCTCCGCCATTCCCTCCCCATTGCCCCGGTCCTGTCTCTCCCCGGAGAGGGCCCCATTCTGCCGTTTGAGGTGAACGCCCCATGAGTTTTTTCCGCTGTCCCCTCTGCTCCGCCCCCCTGACCCGGGGGGAGCGCGCCTATACCTGCCCCGCCGGCCACAGCTTCGACCGCTCCGCCGCCGGCTATGTCCATCTGCTCCCCGCCAACCGGAAGCACTCCCAGAACCCGGGGGACGACAAGGCCATGGTGGCCGCCCGGTCCGCCTTTCTGGACAAGGGGTACTATGCCCCCCTCCGGGAGGCGCTGTGCGCTCTGGCCCTCCGGGACACGGCGGACCTGCCCGCCCCCGCTCTGCTGGACAGCGGCTGCGGGGAGGGCTATTACACCCAGGGGCTGTTCCAGGCCCTGGCCCAGGCGGGCCGCACCCCCGAGCTGGCCGGGGTGGACATCTCCAAATTTGCCCTGCGCCGGGCGGCCAGGCGGGTGAAGGAGGGGGAGTTTGCCGTGGCCTCGGTGTACCACCTGCCGGTGGCGGACTCTCGGGCGGACCTGCTCACCAACGTGTTCTCCCCCCTGTGCCCGGAGGAATTTGCCCGGGTGATGCGCCCCGGCGGGCACTTCTACTATGTGGTCCCCTCCGCCAAGCACCTGTGGGAGATGAAGGAGGTCCTGTACGCCCGCCCCTACGAAAACGCGGTGCGCCGGGAGGACTATCCGGGCTTCCGGTGGCTGGAGGCCGTCCCCCTGCGCTTCTCCATCCGCCTGGACAGCTCCCAGGACATCATGGCCCTGTTCGGCATGACCCCCTACGCCTGGAAGACCCCAAAGGATGGGGTGGAGCGGCTCTCCGCCCTGGAGGCGCTGGACACCCAGATCGGCTTTGACATCCACGTCTATGGCAGGCTTTAATCTTTGCCCTGGAAAACTTTAGACTTTCTTTATTCTTTCTTTGTGGGGAATCAACCTTTCTCCCCTATACTAAGGCCGTACTCAGAAAAACGGCAACCGCCGACCTTTGGAAAGAAAGGTGAACCTGCATGTCGGAATTGATTTTACAGACCCGGGACCTGACCCGCCGGTATGGCCACACTCTGGCCCTGGATCACGCCGCCCTGTCCGTGGAAAAGGGGCAGATTTTCGGGCTGGTGGGCCGCAACGGGGCGGGCAAGACCACCCTCATCCGCCTCATCTCCGGCCAGTCCCACCCCACCGCCGGGGAGGTCACCCTGTTCGGGGCCTCCACCCCCGCCGCCCTGGCCCGGGCCCGCTCCCGCACCGGAGCCATGGTGGAGATCCCCTCCTTCTACCCCTACCTCACCGCCCGGCAGAACCTGGAGTACTACCGCATCCAGCGGGGCATCCCCGGAAAGGAGTGCGTGGACGAGGCGCTGGAGCAGGTGCGGCTGACGGACACGGGGAAAAAGAAGTTCAAGACCTTCTCCCTGGGCATGAAGCAGCGGCTGGACCTGGCCCTGGCCCTGATGAACCACCCGGAGTTTCTCCTCCTGGACGAGCCCATCAACGGCCTGGACCCGGAGGGCATCGTGGAGTTCCGGGAGCTGCTCCTTCAGCTGAACCGGGAGCGGCAGACCACCATTTTGATCTCCAGCCACATTCTCTCCGAGCTGTCCACCCTGGCCACCCACTACGCCTTCATTGAGAAGGGCCGGGTGCTGGAGAGCGTCTCCGCCGACCGCCTGCGGGAGAAGTGCCGGGAGTGCCTGGAGCTCACCGTGGACGACGCGGCCCGGGCCGCCCGGGTGCTGGAGGAGCAGCTGGGCACCCGGGACTTCGAGGTGCTCCCCCACAACAAGCTGCGCCTGTACACCTTCCTGGACCAGCCCCAGACGGTGAACCGGGTGCTGCTGGAAAACGGCGTGGGCCTCATCTCCGCCCAGCAGCGCAGCAGCGACCTGGAGGACTACTTCCTCTCCCTCATTGGAGGCCGCCACGCCGCCGGAAAGGAGGGGGTCTGATGTTCCGCTCCATCCAGGCCGAGTGCTTTAAGGTGGTTCACCGGCCCTATTTCTGGATCACCACCATTCTGTGCGCCCTCTTTTCTGTGGGGGTCATCTTCTGCCTGTATCTGATCAAAACAGAGGCCGGCGGCGTCAACCCGGTCAATATGCCCTTTGCCGTCGCCTCCCTGCTGTTCGGCCTGCCCGCGGGCATCTACCTGGTCGTCCTGGGGGTGGACATGGTGTTCTCCGAGCAGTATAAGTACAACACCTTGAAAAACGAGGTTTCCTTCGGCGTCGGGCGCTTCCGCATCTACGCCTCCCGGTGGGTGGTCTCCCTGCTGGTCCTGGCGGTGCTCTATCTGGTTCTGGTGCTTGTGTACGCCCTGGCCAGCCTGATTCTCCTGGGCCTGCCCAGTCAGGCGGACGCCCAGGCGATGTACGGAGTGGATGCGGGCCGGAGCGTCCTCAACGCCTTCCGGGCGCTGGGCTTCTACACCCTGGGGGCTTTTCCCCTGTGGCTGGGGGGCATGTCCCTGTCTTTGGCCTGCTATTTCCTGATTGCCAGCTCCAACGTCGCGGCCTTCTCCTACATCGGGATTCTAATGGTGCTCTCCATGGCCCTGGATAACCTGGGACAGTATGTGAACCCTTTGTTCACCTCCCTCTACCACCTGACCCTCAACTACCACATGGACCAGCTGCTCGTGGGGGACCTGCCCTGGTCCAAGATCGGCCAGTGCTGGCTCATCGGCCTGGGCTGGACCGCAGTGTCCACCGCCCTTGGGGCGGCCCTGTTCGCCCGGAAGGAGATCAAGTAAGACAGGAAAGCCTTCCCCCTTTTAGGGGGAAGGTGTCACGGCCAAAGGCCGTGACGGATGAGGGTGCGTTCGTTCCACTTACCACCTCCCCCTCATCCGCCTCGCTTTGCTCGGCACCTTCCCCCCTCAGGGGGGAAGGCTGGCTGAAATCCCGATTCCCATTTCAGGAGGTTATGTTCCATG
>ERZ1643247.229-NODE-229-length-73357-cov-26.083204_pt1 | contig 73357 bp, 69 predicted proteins | sample MGYA00579264_ERZ1643247 | MGnify/ENA primary metagenome ERZ1643247 (study PRJEB29033, sample SAMEA4952262) | chicken gut metagenome | biome: Broiler Chicken; feature: Gastrointestinal Tract; material: Caecum | place: Ireland | collected 2018 | study: Broiler... | reverse complement strand
CGCCGAAAGTACTTGAGGATCACCCTCCGGGAGGTTAGGTAGTTGCCGCATCCAATTTTAAGGCATCCGAAATTCGGATGCCTTTTTTATATAACAATAACCGCCCGAATGTAACCACTCGGACGGTTATTTTAACTAGGGAAATATCAATTTCCGGCGATTTTATCAAACATATAATAAAATCTGTTGTGCTGCGCTATTTTTTAGCCGCCGTCAAACCGCAAATAATTTTTAGCCTACGCCGAAAAGATCGTTCGGCGCAACGCCGAACTTTTCGTATAAGAGCAAAATGCTGTCATATCCGGGCTTTTTTCTTCCGAGCAGCCATTGGCTGACCGTCGTCTGATTCACTCCAAGGGCGTCCGCCAGTTTTTGCTGGCTCATGTTCTTTTCGCTCATCAGCTGTTTGAGTACGTCGATATAGGGCATGTTTTCCATGCACCTATTTTATGACTTATCAGGTCAAAAGTCTTGATATAGGTCAAAAGACCTGATATAATGTTTACAGTTTACAATGAAAGGCAGAGAAGATGATGAAAAAGTTTACGATAAGAAGGGTATGTCTTGCGGGAGCCGGCTTTGTATTGTCGGCGCTTTCTTTGCTGAGCCTGTGTTTTACAGTCGTCAAAATGGATCTGCAAAACGCCATGGGCGTTTTCGGAGATTATTTTACGGCAACACCCGGCGCGGCAGAACACGGATTCGACCTTTTAGACGGAAAAAGCAATATCCTCGTTTTTTTCGAGTCTTTTTTACGGGAGTTTGCCGAAAGCGCGAATATAACGATGATTTTTTCCTCCGATTTTTCCGCATTGGAAATATATGCGCAGGTCTTCAACGTTTTCATCTTGATTTTTTCCGTATTGATGTGCGCGGGTTCGGTTTTGTGGCTGTTTTTCTGTAAGAGCGATCGCGTCATAAAAACGATCTCCGTTTCTGCCGTCTGGGTCGCAGTTGCCTACCTCATAGAAGGACTGCTTTATACGGTCTATCTCAATTCCACATGGGAAGATATTTTGACCGCCGCAGACGAAACCTCTCTCGTTTTTTTCAAATCGATGTTTACCACCGCGGCGTATGTGCCGCTGATCCTGGTTGCGGGTTTTGAAACCGCGTTTTGGATCCTGCACTATAAACTTTCGATGCGTGAAGGAAACGCCGCGACGGAAGAGCACGCGCAGCCCGTGGCAGACGTATCCGTTTTGCCCGCAGAAAGGGGAGCGTTTACGCCGTCAGACCTGCAATATCTGCGCGAGCTTAAAAAACTTTGCGACGAAGGCGTGCTTACGCAGCAGGAATTCGATGAGGTAAAAGCAAAATATTTCGAAAGATAAATGGACGCGCGCCCGCAGGCAAATGCCTGCGGGCGCGCTGTACGCTTTATTTCGGTCAGACCATATTTTGCCGTTCGATCGTTGCGATCACGCCCAGGTTTTCGTTCATGAGCGCAATGCGCTCTTCTATACGCGCAAGCGCTTCTTCATCGCTCAGCCGGCAGTCAAAGGGGACTGCCACGTCGAAAACGAGGTTTGCGTGTTCCTTTCCGCCCACCACGCGGAAGTCGTGTACCGTAAAGGAGGGATCTATTTCCGAAACCGCCTTTTCCGTCTCCTCCCGCAGCCGGTTCACGGCGGGGTCGTCTAAAACGAGCGGGTCTATATGTACGGTGAGCGCGATGCCCGTATCGGCGCCTACCGCCTTTTCGATCTGATCGGCAAGGTCGTGCGCGGCGGTCAGCGTCATGCGCGCGTCCACTTCCACGTGCGCCGTGGCATACAGCTTCCCGCCGCCGTAGTCGTGTATGGTCATGTCGTGCAGCCCGTGCACGCCCGCAAACGAACAGATCTGTCCTTTCAGGTTTTTGACCGTTTCCGCGTCTGCCGCTTTCCCCAAAAGGCGGGATACCGTCTCTCTGAGAATGGAAAAACCGGAGAACGCGATGAATATCGCCACGGCAATGCCCATATATCCGTCCAGCTCCGCGCCCGTATAGCGGGAGATGAAGAGGGAGGCGAGCACCGCGGCGGTCGCGATCGCGTCGCTCAGGCTGTCCGTCGCCGTAGCCTTGAAGGTTTCCGCGGAAAATTCCCCGTACAGCGCCCTGTTCATGAAAAACATGAAAAGCTTGATGAGAACGGATATGCCCAGCACGGCGACGAGCCCGTAGGAAAATGCGGCCTTTTCGGGGGAAAAGATGCTCTCCGCAGACTGCACCGCCAGCTCGACGGCGACCGCCAGAATGACGACGGCGATCACCAGGGCGGAAACGCTCTCCGCCCGCCTGTGCCCGAAGGGGTGCTCCTTGTCGGCGGGCTTGCCGCTCATCTTGAACCCGATCACGGAAACGACGTTGCTTCCGCAGTCGGTCAGGTTGTTGAGCCCGTCCGCCACAACGGAGACCGCGCCCGAAAGCGCGCCGAAGGCGATTTTTCCCGCAGCCAGCAAAATATTGAGCGCGATGCCCAAAATGCCCGCGCGCTTTCCGCATTTTTCCCGCGCGGCGGGAGTATTTTTTTCGCTTTTTTTCAGAAAGAGGGAAGAAAATCTCATTCTTTCACCGGTTCGTAGTCGATTTCGGAAGTCTCGTCCGTCGCTTCGAGCTTGAATATCACGGGGCGCAGCCCGTCGTTGCACGAGCAGACGGCAACGCCGGGCTTTCTGATCCAATCTCCGTAATAAAACAGCTCTTTTCCCGCTCCGTGCGCGAGGGCGAACACGTACTGATAGATCGCCTTCCACGCCTCGTCGCAAAGTCCTTCGGGCTTGGCGTAGTCGGCGTAAAACACCTGCCCTTCGCGCAGCATGGGGCAGGGGCCCAGGTCCTCCGCGCCGTATTCCTCTGCGAGATCTTTTATAAAAGTTTTGCGCAGCACCGTAATTTTTACCTTTTTCATAAAAACGCTCCCTACATCAATTCTTTGAGCTTTGCGATGTCTGTGATCCATTCGTGTCGGCTCCGCTCCGCGTGCACGCGGTTCGCTTCGCCGAGCGCGGCGTGATATTCGCTCTGCGTACAGCCGTTTACCGCCATAAAATGCGCCTGCGCCTCCTTTTCCCGCCCGATGAGCGCCGTCCTGCCGATATGTATCGCTTCGTGGCAGGCGGGGCACACGGCGATCACGTCCGCAAGCTTCTGGATATGTTTTTCGTCGTCGTATTCCCAAACTTCGTGCGCTTCCAGCCGCCCCGCTTTGCCGCAGATCATGCACATGCCGCCCGCGCGCGCATACGCCTTTTTGCGGATCTTGTCCCACGCCTCGCGCGGGAGCGCACTCCGCAGATTTGTGTACCAGCACCCGTCGGGCACGAGCTGAAAGGTGAGCTTATATTTTTCCATAGGGGTATTGTATCACATCTTTTAAAAATAGGCAATCTGCCCGAGAATATTTTTCATACAAAATATTGTGTCTTACCCCTTGAAAGCCAACATAATATATGGTATACTGTTTATATAAGGGGGAAATGCCAATGGAATACGAAAACGCGGCTAAATTTCTGAAAAGCTATAACCGCATCGAAAGCCAGCTCAAAATTTTGTACGGCGGCAAGGCGACGCAGAATTTTACCGACCTCGTAAAGCGCTGCACCGATCTCAACATGACGGTGCGCCGCTACGAAAACGAACTCATCGACTACGGAAAATTGCGCAACGCGATCGTGCACCGCGCAACGGGAACGGAAGCAGAGGTATTTATCGCCAATCCGTGCGACAACGTGGTGGAAAACATCGCGTTCATCGAAAAGCAGCTGTGCCACCCGCCGCGGCTGATGGACGCCATCAAGATCAAAAAGATCGCGTCGGTATTTGCGGATAAGCCGCTCATTACGGCGGTCAACGCCTTTGCGGAAACGTGGCAGAAATCGCTGATCGTGTACGATCACGGCAAAATGGTCGGCATCATCAATTCATACGGCCTGTATGCGGAGATCGCCGCGCACGCCTCCGACGGGGGAGACGTAAACAAATTTCTTCGGGAAACGCCCTGCGGCGCCATCGTGCGGGAAGAGATCTTGTCCCGTTACAGGCTCGTCGCCGAAGACACGACCGTGTTCGACGTGTTCAAAGCGTTCGAAGATCAAAAAAATCTGCTCGCGGTCATCGTTACCGAGCACGGCGTTATGGGAGAAAAGGCGATGAACATCATAACGCCTACCGATTTTCCGCGGATCAACCGCTATCTCGAAACATATAACGTCAAGCCGTTTTAGGAGAATGAAAAAACTTCTCAAAAAATTTTAAATTTTTTCAAAAATTTTTTAAAAAGGTATTGACAAACAAAAAAAACGTGATATAATAAAGGTACAAATAAAGGAACCCCGAAGGGAGTTGACCGAAAAGGGACACCCGAAGCGGATCCGAGAAAGGAATTTCAAACAAACGATCGCCGCGTAAATTTTGCAAAGCGAATACCTAGGGACGTTATCCTTAAAACAGATAACGGGCGCCGCGCAGAAGGAACAGAGCGAAAGGGAGAGAGAAGGCCCGATCGAAGAAAAGCGGAAGGCGAACGGCTCGGTAAATGACGGATTTCCATCTGCAGACGTAAGTCTTCGTACGAGCTTACGGGAGAGAAGTGATTGAACCGGAGGAACGTTCTTTTACGGAATGTGGGTTTGTATAGCTGACTCCGGAAATGCGCAAACATTTCCAGGCCGAGTAAAAAATTTCTTTTGCACAGAAAATTCAAACACATGATTCGTAAAAATGCGAGGGGAGTTTTTGAACACAGGCTTTCGAGTTGATTAGGGGAGAAAATGGTAAGCCGTTAAAAGGAAAGCAAAATTTTTTTCGGGATCGGCAGATTTAACCGACAAGGATGTCGCAAACAGGTTAAAAAGAGTAAGTTGCGATCCGTGAAGAAAACTTTTCAGAATATACGGGTTGTGAAAATGTATAAACGCCACAGCGGGCGGTGCGCTTTATAAGCGCACCGCCTTTAATTTATGCAGAGAGGGCGCGTTTTGCAGCCTCTCTCCGCGCGCATACGTATTCCGTTTTGCAAAGGGGCGCGAACTTCCCTTGGGCGAACGCGCCTTGGGCGCGTCTTATTCCTTTGCCGCGTCTATTACGGGCTGTGTAGCCGAAGGGTCGAAAAAGTCCGCCTTTTTGCCGTAAGTCTGCATGAGCTGCCTGTCCTCTTCGGAAGGGTCTTTTTTATTTTTCAGCAGCTTCATCAGCATCGCCATCATCGCGCGGTGCACGCACTTCAATTTTGCGTAATCTATTCCGCCGCGCAGGCAAAATACGGGCAGGGCGCGCATTGCGTCGGGCAGCCGCTTTTCAAACAGCATGCGCGCTTCTTTTTGCGTCTTTTCCTTGGCGGGATCCGCCAGCCCGCAGGCGAACAGCAAAACGCGCCGCGGCCGCGCCTTTACGATGCGCCGCGCCGCTTTGCGCCAGCCCGCGATGCTCCCGGCGTATACGCCCCCGCCGAAAATCACGGTGTCGTACCCCGCGAGGGTGTTTCCCTTTAATTGTTTTACGGAAACGGCGGGGCAGGCGAGCGCCTCCGCGATGCGCTCCGCGTATGCCTTCGTCGTTCCGTAATGCGAGCCGTAAATGACGATCGTCTTTTCCATGGCGACCTCTCCTTTTCTTTCATTATAGCATACGCGTCGTTGCGGCGTAAAGGGGAAAATTGTCATAAAATTGTAAAAATACCGCCTCTTGCGGGGTGCGGCGGCGGCCTGTTTTGCAATCGCTTGCCAAGCACCCGCGGGGAATGGTATAATGGTGGCAGAAATTTCGGATAAATGAGGGAATATGACGGAAAATATCATTGAGGCGGAAGGGCTTACAAAGTCGTACGGCTCCGTGCGGGCGGTCGACGACATCGCGTTTTGCGTGCAAAAGGGGAGCTTGTTTTCCTTTCTCGGCGTAAACGGCGCGGGCAAGAGCACAACGATAAACATTTTGTGCTCCATTTTGCAAAAAGACGCGGGCAAGGTCAGGATCGGCGGCTTCGACCTCGACGGAGAAGCGGATAAAATAAAGCCGTTGCTCGGCATCGTGTTTCAAAACACCGTGCTGGACGAGCTTTTGACCGTCAAAGACAACCTCACCGTGCGCGCAAGTTTTTACGGGCTCAGGGGGGACGCTTGGCATAAGCGGCTTGCGGAAATTTCGCGGCTGTTGGATCTGGAAGAGCTCCTGCGGCGGCCCTTCGGCAAGCTTTCGGGCGGGCAGAAGCGGCGCGCAGACATCGCCCGCGCGCTCATTCACCGCCCCGAGATCCTTATTTTAGACGAACCTACGACCGGGCTTGACCCCAAAACGAGGCAGACGGTATGGGAGATCGTGCGTTCCCTGCAAAGGGAACGGGGCATGACGGTGTTTTTGACCACCCATTATATGGAAGAGGCGGACGGCTCTGATCAGGTGGTTATCATCGACGGCGGCAGGATCGCCGCGCGCGGCACGCCCGTGCAGCTGAAAAACGAATATTCGCGCAATTATCTTCGCCTGTACGGAGACGCCGCCGCGCTTGCGGAGCAAATGCGCGCGCTCGGGCAGGACGCGTTTGCCGAGGGAGGCGCATGCGTCGTCGCTGTGGAAAACGCCGCGGCCGCGCGGGAGATCCTCGTAAAATATCCGGGGCTTTGCCGCGATTTCGAATTTGTAAAGGGCAACATGGACGACGTGTTCCTCTCCGTTACGGGTAAAAAATTGCAGGGAGGCGCGCAATGAACATGCTCTTGCAAATGACGTGCCGCAATCTCAAAATATTTTTGAAAGATAAGGCAAACATCTTCTTTTCCCTTTTATGTCCGCTCATCGTGCTCGCGCTGTACGTTCTCTTTTTGGGCAGGGTACAGGCAGACAGCCTGAACGCGGCGCTCGCGGAGCTCGGCGTTACGGGGGCAGGCAATGCGGTGCAGGCCTTTTGCGACAGCTGGATGCTTGCCGGCGCGCTGTCGAGCGCGTGTATCACCGTGCCGCTGTGTGCGTGCGGGGTTATGGTGCAGGACAAAAAGCGGGGCATTGCGGGCGATCTGCTCGCTTCGCCCGTTCCGGCGTGGGTCGCGCCCGCCGCGTACTTTTTTTCCGTCGTTGCGGCGGGGCTCGTCCTGTGCGCGTGCGTCATGCTCCTTGCCTTCGGCTGGCTCGCCGTTTCGGGCAGCTGGTGCCTTTCCGTTGCCGACGTGTTCGCTGTGATCGGCACAACGGTGCTCTCCGTTGTCAGCTCGGCGGCGCTCCTCGTGTTCGTCGTGGGCTTTGTAAAATCGGAAGGCGCCTTTACGGGCATCAACGTGATCCTGGGCACGGTGGTCGGCTTTCTCATCGGCGCGTATATGCCCCTTTCCATGTTTCCGGAGGGCGTACAGTACTTTACCGCGTTTATCCCAGGGTCGCATTCGGCGGGGCTCTTCCGCAATTTTATCATGGGCGGGGCGCTCGAACAGATCGAGGCGCTTTCCTCCCCCGAGTTTGCGGCGGGGCTTTCCGACGAGTTTTCTTTCCGGCTCAACTTTTTCGGGCACGGCGTTTCGCCCTCGGTCATGGCGATCGTCGTCGCGGGGGCGGCGGTGTTGTTTGTCTGCCTTACGCTGCTCGTCCGTTTTTTATCGGCGCGGTCAAAAAACCGTACATAAAATTTCAGCAAGGAGGCCGTTATGGTTTATAAAAATATCGCCGAAATTATCGGCAGAACGCCGCTCATGGAGTTGGGCGGCTATCAAAAAAAATACGGTTTGGGAGCGAGGCTTCTCGCCAAGCTCGAATATTTTAATCCCACCGGCAGCGTGAAGGACCGCGCCGCGCTCTATATTATAGAGGAGGCGGAGCGCTCCGGCAAGCTGCGTGCGGGCACGACCGTCATCGAGCCGACCAGCGGCAATACGGGCATCGGGCTTGCCGCCATCTGCGCGGTCAAGGGGTATCCCCTCGTTCTCACCATGCCCGAAACGATGAGTATAGAGCGGCGCAAATTGCTTGCGGCGTTCGGCGCGAAGATCGTGCTCACCGAAGGCAAGAGGGGCATGTCGGGCGCCATCGCAAGGGCGGAGGAACTGCATAAAGAGAATGAAAACAGCATCATTGCCGGCCAGTTCGTAAATCCCGCCAACGTGCGCGCGCATTACGAAACGACGGGCCCCGAGCTGTGGGAAGACTCGCAGGGAAAGATCGATATTCTCGTCGCGGGGGTCGGCACGGGCGGCACCCTCGGCGGCACGGGCAAATATCTGAAAGAAAAAAATCCTTCCGTCAGGGTCGTCGCGGTGGAACCGGCAGGCTCGCCCGTCCTTTCGGGCGGCAAGGCGGGCCCGCACGGGTTGCAGGGCATCGGCGCGGGGTTTGTGCCCGAGATCCTCGATACTTCTTTGATAGATGAGATCGTGTGCGTAACGGAAGAGGAGGCGTTTGCCGCCGCCCGCGCGATCGCCGTAACGGACGGCGTGTTCGCGGGCATTTCCGCCGGCGCCGCAGTGCATGCGGCGGGGCAGATCGCCGCGCGCAGAGAAAACGCGGGCAAAACGATCGCCGTCGTCATTCCCGATACGGGCATGCGCTATCTTTCCACCGATCTCTTTTCCGCGCAATCATGAACGAAAAAAAGAGAGCGCGCGCCGAAGCGCGCTCCGAAAAACGTGCGGCAAGGGCTGCCGCGTTTGAGAAAACATGCGCCGCCCTGAAAGAAGCGGGGTATGCGATGCGGGATAAAACGATCTCCGTGCGCCGCGCGAATTGGCTGGGCTTTCTGTGCGGGCTGCCTTTTGCGGCCGTGTTTTTTGGTTCCATGTGGTTCCTGCCGTACAGGCAGTACGCGCTCACGGGCGTTTTTTTGGCAGACGTACCCCTGTTTTTTGTCCTTCTGGCCGTCAGCATTCCCGTGCACGAATGCCTGCACGCCCTCTTTTGGGCGGCGGCAAACAGATCTTTTGCAGGCATCTCTTTCGGCATTTCGAACGCCACGCCTTACTGTGCGTGCGGCAGGCCCATGCGCAGGGGCGGGTATATCTTGGGTACGCTCGCGCCGTTTGCGCTGCTCGGCGTTCTCCCGTGCGTTTTGGCGCTTTGTTTTTGCAATATGTTCGCCGCCGCTGTCGGCGCGTGCGGCATTCTGTGCGCGGGCGGAGATATCCTCGTGGCGGGCAGAGCGATCTTTTCCCGCGCGAGGCTTCTGTGCGATCATCCCGAACGCTGCGGCTTTTATGCGTTCTATGCGCAAAACGGCGCGAAATGACGCCGTGAGGCTCGTTTTCAATAAAAAACGGCGCGCGGCGCGGGATATATCCCCGCGCCGCGCGCATCGCAATATTTTATATCGTTTCAGATCACGACGATGTTCTTTTCCTCAAATTTTTCCTTTACGCTGAGGGGGAAATTATCGTCGGTGATGAGCACGTCGATATCCTCCGGCGTCGCAAAGGTGTACGGCATGATCTTGCCGATCTTGGAAGTGTCGAGCATCATATACACCATTTTCGCCCTGCTCAGGATAAATTTGAGCAGATCCGATTCCACCTGAGAAATGCAGGAAAATCCCTGTTCGAAGGAGAACGCGGAAGCGGAAATGATGGCGAGCTCGAAGTTCGTGTTTTCCAAAAATACCTTGGTATAGGGAGACGCGGTAGACAAATTTTCCTTGATGAGCGCGCCGCCCACGAGCACGACCTCCGGCTGTTTTTTATGCGCCAGCTCTTCCGCCACGGCGATGCCGTTGGTAAAGATGTGGCACGGCTGGTCGGGGATCTCCTTGGCGAGATACAGCGCCGTCGTTCCCCCGTCCAAAAACAGGCTCACCCCTTCGTCGATCAGGGATACCGCCTTTTTCGCGATGACTTTTTTCGCGTCGGTATTGATCGTGGATTTCTGCGCGTATGCTTCCCCCGAACGTTTTTGCACTTCGAGCACCGACATCGCGCCCCCGCGCACGCGGATCACTTTATTCTGCTGTTCCAGTTCCATGAGATCGCGCCTGAGCGTCATGTCCGAAACGTCGGGGAACTGTTCGGCAAGCTCTTCCAGCGTCATTTTCCCGTTTTTTTCGATGAGAAGAGCGATCTCTTCGATTCTTGTGCGTTTTATACCCGTTCACCTGCCTTTTTTATTCTTGCTTGCCGTTAGATTATAACATATTTTCGTGAATATGGCAACAAAATAAACAAATATTGTGAAAATTTTTCAAAAATTTAAAAAAATTTTTTTTAGAGATAAAGAAAACTTTGCTATTTGCCCGAAATATAGTATAATAGGGGCAAACATCTTTAAGGAATCGTTTATGGAAAATACTATCGGCGCCGACAACGGCGGATTTATCAAAGACCTCGACGACTTTTTTGCGAAAAAGTTTTCCGATTTTGATATGATCAGCGCGATGCCCTCGTACGAGTCGATCACCGTCGCCATGATCCTGAAAAATAAGAACCGCATCGAGGAGGGGGAATATGCGGCGAACGAAATGCGCAAGATCGCCTATCAGCCCGACCCCGCAAAAGTGCTCGCGGAGATCAAGGAGCGGTATGTAGACGCGTCTTTCACCTTCTCGTTCCGCGTTGCGCCCTTCAAAGTGCGCCTTTCCGCTTTTTTCGGCGGCAGCGCTACGGGCAAGTATATCGCAAAGCTCATTCAAAATTACGGGGAAGATCCGAAGCTCCTCTGGCAGAAGCTCGGGCTTGCGGAAAAGGATTGGAAGGCGGTATTGCGCGGATATTTTATTCCCGAAAAATCGCTCATTTACAAGATCACGCTGCTTTTGGGCATTTCGCGCGAAGATAATTTCAAGCTCATGCAGGAATGCGGCTGCTATTACGACTTTGCCGACGCGCGCGACGTGGTCGTGCGCTATCTCGTCGATTACCGCGTTTACAACAGAGAGATGATCGACAGAGCGTTCGAGGAATACAAACTGCGGAAGTTGCTTTAATATAACGGAATACGGAAGGCTTATCGAAAAAACGGCGGTGCCGTAAAATAAGGAGGCAGTATGTTCAAACGTCTGCGCGCGGATATCGAAGCGGCAAAGCGCAACGACCCCGCCGCGCGAAACAAATTCGAAATATGGCTTACCTATTCGGGCGTGCACGCGCTTTCGTGGCATCGCTTTGCGAACAGGCTGTATAAGATGCACCTGAAATTGCTGGCGCGCATCGTTTCTCAGCTTGCCAAGTTCCTTACCGGCATCGAAATACACCCCGCCGCGAAGATCGAGGGGGGCGTGTTCATCGACCACGGCACGGGCGTGGTCATCGGGGAAACGGCGGAAGTCAAGTCGGGCGTGGTCATCTATCAGGGCGTAACGCTGGGCGGCACGGGCAAGGACAAGGGCAAGCGCCACCCGACCATCGAAAAGGACGTGGTGATCAGTTCCGGCGCAAAGGTTTTGGGCGGCTTTACCGTGGGCGAAGGCGCCAAGATCGGCGCGGGCGCGGTGGTTTTGAAAGAGGTGCCGCCGCACGCGACCGTGGTGGGCGTTCCCGCGCGCGTGGTGCGTATCCGCGGGGAGAAGCCCGACCTGTTGCAGGAAAAGGTGGACCCGAACGCGGAAGAGATCCGCGCGCTCAAATGCCGCGTACATAAGCTCGAAGCCGCGCTCGAAAAGCTCACGGGCGAAAAGTTCGAGTGCTCAAAAGAGGAAGAAAACCTGTTTCCCGCCGTGGATACGGGCGCATACGGCGCGCCCGCCGCGCAGGATACGGGCGATAGGGGAGAAAAAGGCGAGAATCGCATAGGAGAAGAGGAAAAAGACAATGATCACATCGAAGGAACTGAGAAATAAGTGGCTCTCTTTTTATGAGAGCAAGGGCCACGTAAATATCGGCGCGGTCTCTCTCATCGGAGACGGCACCACCGGCGTCATGTTCAACGTGGCGGGCATGCAGCCGCTCATGCCCTATCTTTTGGGGCAGCCCCACCCCGCGGGCAAGCGCCTCTGCAACGTGCAGGGGTGCGTGCGCACGGTAGACATCGAGTCCGTCGGCGACGCGACGCACTTCACCTTTTTCGAGATGATGGGCAACTGGTCGCTCGGCGACTATTTCAAAAAGGAAAAAACGGCGTGGTCGTTCGAACTTCTGACCGAGGTCTTCGGGCTGGATAAAGACGAGATCTGCTCCACCGTTTTTGCGGGCAACGAATCCGCCCCGCGCGACGACGAAACGGCGGAACTTCTCGTAAAGCTCGGCATAAAGAGGGAAAACATCTTTTATCTGGACAAGTCCAACAACTGGTGGGAGCTCGAAGGCACGGTGGGCACGCCCTGCGGCCCGGATAACGAGTGGTTCTATCCTCTCACCGACAAAGAGTGCGGCAGGGAACACTGCGACATCAACTGCCCCTGCGGAAGGTATGTAGAGATCGGCAACGACGTTTACATGCAGTATAAAAAGACGGAAAACGGCTACGTGCCCCTGGAAAACAAAAACGTAGACACGGGTTTCGGGCTGGACAGAATGCTCGCATTCCTCAACGGGCTCACCGACGGTTATAAAACAGACCTTTTCAGCGGCGCGATCGCCTGCCTCGAAGGGTTGTCCGGCAAAAAATACGACGACGGCGGCGAGGCGCGGAAGGCGATGCGCATCATTGCCGACCATACCCGCACGGCGGTCATGCTCATCGGCGACGTGAACGGCATCCTCCCCTCCAACACGGGGGCGGGCTATATCCTGCGCCGCCTCATGCGCCGCGCGATCCGTTATTGCAGGGCGCTCGGCGTTGCGGGCAGCGCCATGCAGGAGGTCGCAAAGGTATTCATCGACGAGGTGTACGGCGAGGCGTACCCGCTTTTGCCCGAAAAGAGGGAGTATATCCTCGAAGAGATCGCCCGCGAGACCGAGCGGTTCGAGGCGACTTTGGAAAAGGGTACAAAGGAATTTGAAAAGACGCTTTCGGGCATCGAGCGCAAAAACGAATTCATGTCCAAGCAAAACCCCGGATACGTCAAAGAAACGAAGATCGGCGGCAAGGCTGCGTTCAAACTGTACGATACGTACGGGTTCCCGCTCGAACTTACGGTGGAAATGGCAAAGGAGCGCGGCTACGACGTAGACGAGGCGGGCTTTGCCGAGGCGTTCAAAGAGCATCAGGAAAAGAGCCACGCGGCCGTTTCCGCGGGCGAGTTCAAGGGCGGCCTTGCGGATACGTCGGTCGCGACGACCCGCCTGCACACCGCGACCCACCTTCTGAACGCGGCGCTCAAAGCGGTGCTCTCGCCCGACGTGAATCAGAAGGGCAGCAACATCACCCCCGAACGCCTCCGCTTCGACTTCAACTTCCCTCGCCCGATGACGCAGGAAGAGATCAAGGCGGTGGAAGATCTCGTCAACGAAAAGATTGCGGAAAATATCCCCGTCGTGTTTGAGGAGATGCCCTACGAGCGCGCGAGGGAAGAGGGCGTCGTCGGCGTGTTCGATTCCAAGTACGGCGACGTAGTCAAAACCTATTCCATCGGCACTTTTTCGCGCGAGATGTGCGGCGGCCCTCATGCGGAAAAGACGGGCGAGCTGGGGCACTTCAAAATCGTCAAAGAACAGTCTTCCGCGAGCGGGATACGCCGCATCAAGGCTGTCCTCGAATAAGAGCGAAAGGATTGAAAAGAGGCGCTTTGCCTGGCGTTTGCCGCAAAAGCGCCTCTTTTTTACGCCTTTTTTCGGGCGATGGCGCGGGGCTTTTCGTTTTTTGTACAAAAGAATGGGCGGGAAGCCCGTCCTTTTTGCGAGAAGTGTTGACAAAATCCCGCTCGGGCGGTATAATAGTAGTGTTCTAATCAAAAAAACCGCCTGCGCGCCGCGTGCGCGCGGAAGGTCACGGAGAAACGATATGCAAAAAGTAAATTTGACGCTCAGAGGGATCCGTGCCGAGGAGATGCGTTTTGCGCTCACGAACGTGCGCGTCGGCAGGGATACGAAGTTCGAATTGAAACCCTCTTTTTCCAGGCAGGTGAGGAAAGTGGTCGAAAACGAAAAGATGTTTTTCGTTTCCCTCTCTGTCAAAATAGAAAATACGGAGGAATCTCCCAAGCCCTTCGATCTTACGGTGCGGCTTACGGGGATCTTTGAAACGGAAGCCGCGACCGACGAGGAGCGCAAGGCGTTCACCGTCCGCGCGACGGAGATCCTGTATCCCTATCTGCGCACGGCGGTCACGAGCCTTACTTCGGCGGCGTTCGCCGCACCGCTCATGCTGCCCGTCGTGAACGGGCCGCTCTTCCCCGAAGACAGGGAAGATGCCTCGGAAAACAGTAAATATACGAGCTGACGCCGCGTTGCGCGGAGTGCGTTTGTAAATCACCGAACAGGCAGGTCATATATGAACAGGGACGAGATCAAGGAATTTTTGCCGCACCGCGAACCCATGCTCCTTTTGGACGAGGTGGTCGTGGAAGACGGCAGGGCGATCGGCAAATATGCCGTCAGGGGCGACGAGTTTTTTTTGCAGGGGCATTTCCCCGGCAACCCCATCGTGCCCGGCGTCATTCAATGCGAAATGATCGCGCAGACAGCCGTCGCGCTCTTGCCCGACTGTAAGGGCAAGACCCCGCTTTATACGGGGCTGAACAACGTAAAATTCAAAAATCCGCTTTTGCCGGGGGATACGGCGGTCATGACCGTCGAGCTCACTGCGCGCAAGGGCGTTTTCTGCTTCGCCAAGGGCAAGCTCGAAGCGAACGGAAAGCTCTGTACGAGTGCAGAATTCTCCTTTGCCATCATAGCAAAACAGGCATAGCGGAGCACAAAAGATGTTTTTTGCGCCCGTTTTTTGGCGGGCGCTCTCTTTTTATGAGGAAACCCCCTCCGCGATCCTGCAAAACGGTCGGCTTTTCGCTGTTTTTTCAAATAAGGCTTGACTTGAAGGGGCAAATCCTCTATAATTTAATAAAGCGTGCGGCGGGCGCATTTGTTTGTTGTTTGCCGCGGCGCGTTGCTGTAAGAGGTCACAATGTCATTTTATATCGCGGGAACGGGCAGCGCCCTTCCCCAAAAAGTCGTGTCAAACGACGATCTGGCTGAATTTTTGGAAACGTCTGACGAGTGGATCCGTACCCGCACGGGTATCGAACGCCGCCACGTCCTTACAAACGAACGGTTGGACGATCTTGCGATCCGCTCGGCAAAGACCGCGTTGGAAGACGCGGGCGTATGCGGCGAGGAGATCGACCTTATCATCGGCGCGACGATGCGCGCCGACACGTTCACCCCGTCGCTTGCCTGTACGGTCGCGGAGGCGATCGGCTCAACCGCCCCCGCATTCGATTTGAATGCGGCGTGCGTAGGCGTTTTGTACGCCATGGAGATCGCCGATTCCTTCATCGTTTCGGGCAAGGCGAAGAACGTGCTCATCGTGTCGGCTGAGGCGATGAGCAAGCTCGTCGATTGGACGGATCGTTCCGTATGCGTGCTGTTCGGCGACGGCGCCGGCGCCATGGTCGTAAAGGCGGGCGAGGGCAGGCTTTCGGGCGTGCTTTCCACCAAACCCGATTCGCACGTGATCCGCATGCCCAATATAGAGGGGCTGAACAGCCCGTACAACAAGATCGGGCAGGAAAAGCTCGCCATGCACATGGACGGCGGCGAGGTGTATAAATTTGCCGTCAACGCGATGGGCAAAAATATCGAGGAGGCATGCGCGCGCGCGCACCTCACGCCTGCGGATATCGACTGGTATCTTCCCCACCAGGCAAACCTGCGCATCATCGACGCGAGCCTGAAAAAGTTTAAGATAGACAAGAGCAAAGTGCTCACCAACATAGCGGACTGCGGCAACATGAGTGCGACGTCCGTCATGGTCCTTCTCGACCAGTTTGCGAAGAAGGGCACGTTCAAAAAGGGAGACAAGCTGCTGTTTGTGGCGTTCGGAGGCGGACTCACGAGCGGGGCGGTCATCATAAATTGGAATAAAGATTAAAAAAGGAGCGAACATTATGGAAACTTTGGAAAAATTGAAGGAAATTCTCAGCGAATGCAAGGGCGAAGATCTCGACGTCACGCCCGAAACCACTTTTGACGAGCTCGATTTCGACTCCCTCGACAAAGTGGACATCGTTATGCAGATCGAAGAAGCGTACGATATCTCCTTGGGAGACAATATGCAGCTTTCCACCGTCGGCGAGCTGATCGCAAAGATCGACGAGGCGGTCGCGAACAAGTAAGTCAAGGCGCAAACGATGCAGACGAAACTTACAAAACTTCTTAAAATTCAATACCCGATCATTCAGGGAGGCATGGCGTGGATCGCCGATGCCTCTTTGGCGAGCGCTGTTTCCAATGCGGGCGGGCTCGGCATCATCTCCGCGATGAATGCGAACGCAGACTGGGTAAGAGAAGAGATCAGAAAGTGCAGGCAGCTCACCGATAAGCCTTTCGGCGTGAACATCATGCTCATGAGTCCTCATGTGGAAGAGGTAGCAAAGATGGTCGCCGAAGAAAAGGTGCCCGTCGTTACGACGGGCGCAGGCAATCCTTCCCGCTTCGTGAAGATGTGGAAGGAGGCGGGCATCGTCATCATTCCCGTCGTCGCGAGCACGGCGCTCGCAAAAATGGTCGAGCGCGCGGGCGTAGACGCGGTCATCGCCGAGGGCGGCGAGAGCGGCGGGCATGTCGGCGATCTCACGACGATGGCGCTCGTGCCGCAGGTCGTCGACGCGGTAAAACTTCCCGTCGTCGCGGCGGGCGGTATCGGAGACGGCAGGGGCATGGTCGCCGCGTTCGCTTTGGGCGCGTGCGGCGTGCAGATGGGCACGCGTTTCCTCGTGGCGGACGAGTGCACCGTTTCCGAAGAATATAAAAAGAAAGTTTTGGCGGCGAAGGATATTTCGACGATGGTCACGGGCAAGCGCCTCGGCCACCCCGTCCGCGCCATCAAAAATTCGTATATGAACACCTACGCCAAGATGGAGGCAGACTCCAACATTCCCGACGAGCAGCTCGAACAGTTCGGCGTCGGGTCTCTGCGCAAGGCGGCAAAAGACGGCAATGCCGACGAAGGCTGCTTCCTCGCGGGGCAGATCGCGGGCATGGTCAACAAGCGCCAGAGCGCGAAGGAGATCGTCGAGGAGGTCATGGCGCAGGCGGATAAGATGATGGAGGGCGTAAAATGGGACGTGTAGCCTTCCTGTTCGCGGGTCAGGGCGCGCAGGTGCCCGGCATGGCCGGCGACGTAAAAGACGTTCCGAAAGTAAAAAAACTCTTCGACCTTGCCGAAGGGATCCGCCCCGGCGTCGTCGATAAAATGTTAAGCGGCACGCAGGAGGAGCTCAACAGAACGCTCCTCACCCAGCCCACGATGTTCCTTGCCGACCTCGCGTACGCCTACGCGAAAGAGGAAGAGCTCGGCGCGCCCGAATGCGCGCTCGGGTTTTCGGTAGGAGAGGTGCCCGCGCTGTGCTTTGCGGGCGTCTTGTCTGAGGAAGACGCGTTCCGCGCGATCGTAAAGCGCGCGGAGCTGATGGAGGCATACACCCAACGCGTGAAAGGCTGTATGATCGCCGTCGTAAAGCTTTCCCCCGAAAAGGTGGAGGCTCTGTGCGACGGAACTTCTGCGCACCCCGCCAATTATAACGGGGCGTTGCAGACGGTCGTCGCTTGCAGGGCGGAGGCGGAAGAAGCTTTCTGCGCAAAGGTGAAGGAGGCGGGCGGCAGGGCGATGAAGCTGCGCGTTTCGGGCATGTTCCACTGCCCCGAGCTTTCGCCCGAGGCGGAAGAGTTCGAAAAATTCCTGCGCGGCTTGCAGATGAACGCGCCCCGCATGGACGTATATGCCAACCTCACGGCTAAGCCGTATGAGGGCGATTTTGCGGCAACGCTCGCCAGGCAGATGTGCTCTCCCGTGCGCTTTACCGAAAACATCGCGGCAATGAAGGCGCGCGGCATAGAGGAATTTGTCGAAGTCGGGCCGGGTAAGGTGCTCACGGGGCTTGTGCAGCGGGGCTGATTTTCCTTCTGAGGGAAAAAACCCGATCTTCGCCGCGGATCCGCGGAACAGAAATAAGGAATTTATAAAAATATGTCAGAAAAACGAGTCGCCCTCGTTACGGGGGCAGGCAGGGGCATCGGCGCGACCATCGCGCTTACCCTCGCAAAGGAAAATACGGATATTGCCGTCGTCGATTACAGCGACGAGTCCGCCGCAAAGGAAACGCTCGACGCGCTCAAAGAGGCGGGCGCGACCGCGCGCTATTATCGCTGCGACGTTTCCGACTTTTCCGCGACGAAAACGGTCGTGGATCAGATCGTAAAAGATTTCGGCAAGATCGACATTCTCGTCAACAATGCGGGCATCACCGCGGATAAGCTCATCATGCGCATGGAGGAGGCAGACTGGGACAGGGTGCTCTCCATCAATTTGAAGGGCTGTTTTAACATGATCAAGCACGTTACCCCGTATATGATGCGCAAGCGCTACGGCCGCATCGTATCCATCAGCTCCGTGGTGGGGCTTATGGGCAACGCGGGGCAGGCGAATTACGCCGCTTCGAAGGCGGGCATCGTGGGGCTTACCAAAACGGTGGCAAAGGAGTTCGGCGCAAGGAATATCACGGCGAACGCCGTCGCGCCCGGCTTCATCAAGACGGCGATGACCGACGCTTTGACCGAGGAGCAGAAGCAGGCGATGTACAAGCTCATTCCGCTCGGCTGTCTGGGCGAAACGCAGGATATCGCCAACGCCGTAAAATTTCTCGTCTCCGACGACGCGCGCTACATCACGGGCGTCGTGCTGAAAGTGGACGGGGGAATGTATATTTAAATTTTCACGAAAAATGATTTGTGCTGACAAATCATTTTTCCGTGATTTTGAGGGGAAACCCGAGCGGCTTTCCCCTCGCCGCGCGATATTTCAGGGCACGCATAATACGCAATCGCACGGCTTCACCCTTTCCGTGAGCCAAGGCATTGGCAAATTGAGTGAAAAAGCAAAAAGCGTCGTTTTTGCTTTTTCGCGTAATTATTTAAATAAATTAAAGGCGCGTTTGAAAACTACGCTTTTCAAAAAGCGCACACAATTTGCCGCATACTTGCGGCTTGCCGAAAAAGAGTGAATGCAAAAATTGTTTTAATATGAAAGCCCTTAAAAATTTTCGCAGAGAGAAAAACATTGCAGAGCCGACTTATACGTCGGCGAACAATGGTTGTCTCTCAAATCACGGCGTTTCGCAGTGCCTTTGCACGAGAAACGCGTGAACAGAGCGAGGAGGTTTTTTATGACAAAAAGAGTCGTGGTCACGGGGCTCGGGGCGGTAACCCCCTTGGGCAACGATGTAAAGACCACTTGGGAGAATATGAAAAAAGGCGTCAACGGCATCGACGAGGTGACCAAATTTGACGCAACGGAATATAAATGCCGCCTCGCGGGCGAAGTGCGCGGGTTTGACCCCACGCTGTACATGCCCAAGGGCGACGTGCGCAAGACCGACCTGTATACCCAGTATGCGGTGGCGGCGGCTGCGCAGGCGTATGAGGATTCCGGCATGACGGAGGAAAGCGTTTCGCCCGATCGGTTCGGCGTATATATCGGATCGGGGATCGGCGGGATCAATACCCTCATCACCGAACACAGCAAATTCATCGAAAAGGGTCCCGGCAGGGTGTCGCCCTTTTTCGTGCCGATGATGATCTCGAACATCGCGTCGGGCACGGTAGCGATCAGATATAACGCGCAGGGGCCGAACATCGGCATCGTAACCGCCTGCGCGACTTCTACCAACAGCATCGGCGAAGCGTACCGCGCCATCAAGCACGGCTATGCCGACGTCATGCTCGCCGGCGGCAGCGAGGCTGCCATCGTACCCATGTGCTTTGCGGGCTTTATCAGCTGCCAGGCGCTTTCTCAGGCGGAAGATAAGGATCGCGCCTCCATTCCCTTCGATAAGGAGCGCGGGGGCTTTATCATGGGCGAAGGCGGCGCCGTCGTCATGCTCGAAGAATATGAGCATGCCAAGGCGCGCGGCGCGAAGATCTATGCGGAAGTGGTCGGTTACGGCTGCACCAACGACGCCTATCATATGACCGCGCCCAATCCCGAGGCGATCGCGTCCGCGCGCGCCATCGAGCTTGCGGCAAAGGAAGGCGGCGTTTCGGCGGATAAGCATTTGTATATCAACGCGCACGGCACGGGCACGCCCCTCAACGACAAGACGGAAACGGCGGCGATCAAGCGGGCGTTCGGGCAGGACGCTTACAAGCTGCACGTGTCCTCCACCAAGTCGATGACGGGCCACATGCTGGGCGCGGCGGGCGGCGTAGAGGCGATCGCTTCAATTTTGGCGCTCGACGAGGGCGTGATCCCGCCTACCATCAACTACAAAGTCAAAGACGAGGAATGCGACCTCGATATAACGCCCAACGAAGCGGTCAGAGAGCAACTGCTTTTCGCCATGTCCACGTCGCTCGGGTTTGGCGGGCACAACGGCTGCCTCGCCTTCAAAAAAATCTGACGGAAGAGTATGCGTTTCTTTTTCATGAAGCAAACGCATATTTTTTCATGCAGAAAGGAAAGGAGTTCATAAATGGATAAGAAAAAACTGACGGAGATCATAGAAATATTCAAGGAGAGCGGGCTCGGCAAAATGGAGATCAGCGAGACCGCCGCAGACAAAACGTTTACTCTCAAATTGGAGAGGAACGCAGAAGTCGTTGCGGCGCTGCCCGTGCCTGCGGCGGTATCCGCGCCCGCAAAAGAGGCGGCGGTGCCCGCGCCCGCACCCGAAGACATCAAGGATTACAATAAATACCGCGATATTCGTTCGCCCATGGTAGGCATCTTTTATTCCGCGCCGTCGCCCGACGCGGAGCCCTTCGTAAAGGTGGGCAAGAAGGTCAAAAAAGGGGATACGCTCTGCATCATAGAGGCGATGAAGCTGATGAACGACGTCGTCGCGGAAGAGGACGGCGAGATCGTGGAGATCTGTGCGGAAAACGGTTCGCTCGTCGAGTTCGGGCAGGTACTTTTTAAGATATTTTAAGAGGCAGAGGGGAGATGTTCAGTAAAATTCTGATCGCAAACCGCGGCGAGATCGCCGTGCGCATCATACGCGCCTGCAACGAAATGGGCATTCACACCGTGGCGGTGTATTCCGAGGCAGACGCGGAGGCTCTGCACGTCAGCCTTGCCGACGAGAGCTATTGCATAGGCCCCGCCCTTTTGAAGGACAGCTATCTCAATATGACGGCGCTCATCGACGTCGCCATTGCCACGGGCTGTCAGGCGATCCACCCGGGCTACGGGCTTTTGAGCGAAAACCCGCGCTTTGCGGAGCTGTGCGAAAAGTGCGGCATCAAATTTATCGGGCCGCATTGGTCGGTCATCGCAAAAATGGGGGATAAAGACGAAGCGCGCCGCACCATGAAGGCGGCGGGCGTTCCCGTCGTGCCCGGCCTTGACGAGATCACAGACGTCGCCGAAGCGAAAAAGTTTGCCTCCGAGATCGGTTATCCCGTCATCGTAAAGGCGAGCGCGGGCGGCGGCGGCAAGGGCATCCGCATCGTCTGGAAGGAGGAGGACTTCGAAAACGCCGTGCGCACCGCGTCGGCAGAGGCGGAGAGCGCCTTCGGTAACGGCAAATGCTATCTGGAAAAGTATCTTACCGACGTAAAACACGTGGAAATGCAGATCATCGCCGACGAGCAGGGCAGCGTGGTCTGCCTGGGCGAGAGAGACTGTTCCATGCAGCGGCGCAATCAGAAACTGATCGAAGAGAGCCCCTGCGTTACGTTGAAGCCGGAAGTGCGCAAGCAGATGATGGAGGCGGCGGTTCTTGCCGCAAAAACGGTCAATTATACCAACCTCGGCACGATAGAGTTTCTCCTTGCCAAAGACGACAAATTTTATTTTATGGAGATGAACACCCGTTTGCAGGTCGAGCACCCCGTAACCGAATACGTTACGGGCATCGACGTCGTAAAATGGCAGATCCGCATTGCGGCGGGCATAGAATTCATCTACAAGCAGGAGGACATACGCCTGCGCGGGTGCGCCATCGAGTGCCGCATCAATTCGGAGGACGCGCGCAGTAATTTCCGCCCCAGCTGCGGCAGGATCTCTCTTTTGCATATTCCCGGCGGGCCTTGGGTACGCTTCGATACGGCGATCTATCAGGATTATATGATCCCGCCCTACTACGACAGCATGATCGGCAAACTGATCGTGTACGCGCGGGACAGGACGGAGGCGATACGCAAAATGCAGGCAGCGCTTGCGGAGCTGGTCATCGAGGGCGTACAGACGAACGCGGAGCTTTCCAGCGACATTCTCGCCCAGCCCGAGTTCAAAGACGGCAGTTATTGCACCAATTTTCTCGACAAATTTTTGAAAGATTACAAATGATCGGCATATAGATAAAATGCGCCCGCTTGTTTGCGGCGCAAGACAGGTCATTCGACAGGGGTGATACGGAGTTGAAATTCGATTTTAAAAAATTCTTTTTCAGGAAGCCGAAAAATGAGCTGGAAGGCTCTGAAAACGAGCAGCCCGCAAAGGAGGAGCCGAAAAGCAGCGACGCGGCGATCCCCGAAAAGCTCGCGGAAAAATGCGAGGGGTGCGGGCAGATCGTCCTTGCAGACGAGTTCAAGGCAAATTACGGCGTTTGCCCCAAGTGCGGGCATTATCGCAAGATAGACGCGCGTGCGCGCATAGAAATGTGCCTCGACGAATTTGAAGAATTGTTTTCGGAGGAGGCATCGGGCAATATCCTCGATTTCCCCGGCTATACCGAAAAACTGGAACAGCTGCGCGCCAAAACGGGCGAAAAGGACGGCGCCGTGTGCGGCGTAGGCATGCTCGGCGGCGTAAAAACGGCGGTGTTTTCCATGGACTACCGCTTTACGATGGGCAGCATGGGGCATACCGTCGGAGAAAAGATCACAAAAACCTTTGAATACGCTACGGAAAACCGCTTGCCCGTCGTAGGCTTCGTTCTCAGCGGCGGCGCGCGCATGCAGGAGGGCATCATTTCCCTCATGCAGATGGCAAAGACCTCCGCCGCGGTCGCAAAACACGGCGAGGTGGGGCTTTTGTACATCTCCGTGCTCACCGACCCGACAACGGGCGGCGTTTCCGCGTCTTTCGCGTTCGAAGCGGATATCATCATGGCGGAAAAGGGCGCGCTCATCGGGTTTGCCGGGCCGCGCGTCATCGAGCAGACCATACGCCAAAAACTGCCCGAAGGGTTCCAAAGGGCGGAATTCATCGAGCAGAAAGGCTTTGCGGATCTCATCGTCGAGCGCAGAGAAATGAAGGAAAAGCTCGCCGCGCTCCTGAAGCTGCATTGCGGGGAGGTGATCGCATGAGCGCATACGACATCGTTCTCAAAAGCCGGGAAAAGGGCAGGCCCACCGCGGTAAAATATATATCCAACATAGTGGAAGGATTCATCGAGCTGCACGGAGACAGGCGCTTTGCGGACGATCGGGCGATCGTTGCGGGCGTGGGGTATATCGAAGGTATGCCCGTTACCGTGATCGGCATCGAAAAGGGCGACGACACAAACGACAAGATTGCGCACAACTTCGGCTGCGCGCACCCGGAAGGATATCGCAAGGCGGTGCGCCTGATGAAGGAGGCGGAAAAATTCCGCCGGCCCGTGCTGTGCTTTGTCGACACTTCTGGCGCATATTGCGGCATCGGTGCGGAGGAACGCGGTCAGAGCGAGGCGATCGCCATGAGCATTCTCGATATGATCCGCCTCAAAACGCCCACCCTTTCGGTCATCATAGGCGAGGGCGGCTCGGGCGGCGCGCTCGGCCTTTGCGTGGCAGACGAGGTGTGGATCACGGAAACCTCCACTTATTCGGTCATTTCTCCCGAGGGCTGCGCTTCGATCTTGTGGAAAGACAGTTCGCGCGTGGCGGAGGCGTCGGAATGCCTTAAAATGACGGCAGACGATCTCATCGCGCTCGGTGCGGTGGAACGCGTGATCCCCGAAGATGGATTTTCGGAAGGATTTTATCGGAAGTTAAAGGCCGATGTTGCCGAAACGTTCAGAAAACTGAAAAAAATACCGGCGGATACGCTGGTAGAAAACAGATACCGCCGCTTCCGCAAGTTTTAAGCGGCGGACGCAAGAAGCGCAAAGGCGTATTCTGCGGGGAAAAACAAGGAGGAGAGAAGATGATCGCGATCGTAACGGATTCTTCCGTCGGGTATTCTACGGCGGAGATCGCAGACAGGGGTATCGTCAGTGTGGTGCCGCTCAATTACAACGTAGGCGGCAATAATTTTGAGGAAAAGGCGTCGGACAAGAACGGGGCGTTCATGCCCGCGATCGAGAGCGCGCCCTGCAAAACGGCGCAGCCTGCGCTCGCAAGCTTTATACAAACGTTTTCTTCGCTCGTCGCGAAGGGGTGCGACGTCATCTGCATCGTGCTCAGTTCCTCCCTTTCAGGGACGTATTCCTCCGCAAAATTTGCGGCGGGGCAGGTCGGAGGCAATATCAGGGTCATAGATTCCCGCACCATCGGCGCGGGCATGCACCTTTTGGTAGACGAAGCGGTCAATCTCGTCAAGGCGGGCGTCTCCTTCGAGCGCGCGGTGGAGATGCTGGAAGAGCTGAAAAATAAGATCGGCATCGTCTTTACGGTGGAAACGCTGGATAATCTCATTGCGGGCGGCAGGCTGAATACGACCAAGGCGAAAACCAGCCTGAACAACCGCCCCGTGTTCGACTTGAAGGCGAAGATCATCTTTAAGAGCAACGCGCGCGGCGCGCGCGAACGGTTGGAGGAGATGCTCGCGGAGATACCCGAAAACACCCGCCGCATCATCGTCTGCCGTTGCGGGGAGAACACAGACGTATCCGCGCTTACGGCGCTTTTGCGCTCGCGCTATCCGAGCGTGTACATTCACCAGCGCGTGCTGGGGCCCGTGCTCAGCATTCACGTGGGAGAGGGGGCGTTCGGCGTCGCGTATGTCGTCAAAAATCAGTAAAACGGATAAATAAGAGCGCCCCCGCGCAGAGTTTCTGCGCGGGGGCGCTTTGCAGATTCGTGCGGCTTTATCGCCGCAAAAACGGAATTTTATACGAAACGGTTTGTCTTTTCGTCGTAAAAATATCCGATCTTCGCGAGCTTATCGCGCACGGCCTCTTCGTTTTCGTTCAGATCTTCGCACAGCGCGGAAAGGGAGGGATAGAGATCTCGCAGCTTCATATTTACAAAGCTCAAAAGCATAAAAGGGTCTTGCGGCAGTGTCATGTGCGCCTCTTTTTTATTTTATTATAGCACGCCTTTCGTAAAAGGGCAAACACTTTGCAAAAAACGCGGCTTTTTTCATTGACGGACGCGCGAAGATGAGTATAATAAAGATGTTTGATTTTAAGAGGTAAAGACTATGGAAAAAAGAAACTCCGTGCCTTCCGCGGCGGATCCGCAAGCGCCGTCGTGCGGGCGTACGGCGGAAAGCGCGGAAGGCGTTGAAAGCGCCGCGGAGAACGGGAGCTGCGCGGCGGAAACGGGCGTGCTGCTTTCGAAAAAGCGGAAATTTGCGCTTGCTGCCGCACATTTTTTCAAGAGCAGCGTCGTTCTCATCGTCGCGCTGGCGGCGGCGGGCGTCACCTGTATTTTTGTGCCCGTCGACAGCGAATACCTCGGCTATTTCGACTTGCAGACGCTCACCTGCCTTTTCTGTACGCTCGCCGTGGTGGCGGCGTTCAAAAACATACGCTTTTTTGTGTGGCTTGCCGACATCATCGTGCGCCGATTCAAAAATATGCGCAACATCGTGCTCGCGCTCGTGTTCGTCACCTATTTCGGGTCTATGGTCATGGCAAACGACATGGCGCTCATCACTTTTTTGCCGCTCGGATATTTCGTGCTCGATTCCTGCGGCAATAAAAAGCTCACGGCTCTCACCTTTATCATGCAGAACATCGCCGCAAATCTGGGCGGCATGCTCACACCGTTCGGCAATCCGCAGAATTTATACCTCTATTCCTACTACAATATCGGGGCGGGGGAGTTTTTTAAGATCATGGCGCTGCCCTTTGCGGTCGCTTTCCTGCTCATACTCGGCGTGTGCCTCTTCGTAAAGCCGGAAGGGGCGGAGGTGCTCTCCGCGCCCAAAAAGGCGCCTCCCGTCTGGCGCGTTGCGGTCTATTCGGCGCTCTTTGTGCTTTCCGTGCTCATCGTGTTCCGCGTATTTCCTTATTATTGGGGGCTCCTGGCGGTCGCGTCGGCGCTTTTGCTCCTCGATTTCCGCGCCGTTTTGCGCGTGGATTACGGCCTGCTGCTCACCTTTTGCGCCTTTTTCGTGTTTTCGGGGAATATGGCGCGCATACCCGCGGTAGAAAAATTTTTGGGCTGGCTCGTATCGCTCGATCCGCTCGCCTTTGGCGTTCTGTCCTGCCAGGTCATTTCCAACGTGCCCTCGGCGGTGCTCCTTTCAAAATTCACTGCCGATTACGCGAACCTGCTCGTGGCTGTCAACATAGGCGGGCTGGGTACGCCCATCGCCTCTCTTGCGAGCCTCATCACGCTCAATACATACCGACGCGTTCGCCCCGGCGAAACGAAAAAATATATTCTGAAATTTCTGCTCATAAACTTTTCCTTCCTCGCCGTTCTCATCGGCGTCGGCTATCTGAACGCGCTCATCGTATAAACAAAGGCGCCGCAAAAATTGCGGCGCCTTTTTGTGGTGCGATCAGTCTTTTTGCCGGAATTCCCGTTTGAGCTTTGCCGTCGTCAGAAACAGAAAGAGCAGAGCGAACGCGGCGAGCACGGCAAGGCACACCACGGGGTGCAGGCCGTACAGATCGTGCTGCGTTGCCTGAAACGGCCACGTATCCAGATCGAATATATTGCCGAATACCGCAATGCCCCATGCCGCGGGAGTGATATATTTAATAAATCCCGCCGCGCCGTCGAGGGATATGAGGCAGTCGGAAAACACGACCTGCAAAATGATGACGATGAGCACGGGCAGGATCGCGCTCTCCGATTTTTTGAGCAGCGCGGAGATGAAAAGCCCCAGCGCCGTTACGGAAATATTGGTGAGGATCATCGTTAAAAAGCAGAGCGGGTAGGAAACGGCGGGGGAGGGCATATTGTAATCGATAAACAGCAGGCTCCCCGCAAACAGCAGGGCGCTCTGCACCGCGCCCACAGCGGAAAGCACAGCCGTTTTGGAGAGCACGTAGGAAGATACGTCCAGCCCGCCGAACACCTCCCTCGCCAGGATATCGCGCTCCTTGCATATCTCGCGGTAGCTGTTGAGAAGCCCCATCAAGGCAGACATCACCACCAGCATAAACAAAATTATGTTCGCGCGCAGCAGGTTCTGCGAGGTAAAGGCGGTCGTATCCGCCACGATAAAGAGGATCAGCACCATCACGGGAGCTTGCAGCAGGAGCGGAAGGAGTATGCCGGCGTTGGTAAAGATCTGCCTGAAATAGCGCGCGGTCAGCACGCGGAAGTGCTCTAAATTTGCCCGGGCGGATCGCTTTCGAAATTTTTTCATTTTGCCCCTCCCTTGCGCCCTCTCTTGGCGGGGGTGCCCTCTTCTCGCGGCGCTGCAGACGCGTCCGCCGCGGCGACTTCTTGCTCCGTCCGGGCGGGCGCCGCGCCTTTGCGCGCGGCGCGGGGAGCGCTTTCGGGCAGATCTTCGGGCGGCATTTCCCAGGGATGCCGCCGTTCGCGCTTGGGCATATCCTCGGGCGGGAGAATGCAGTCTTTGCCGTACTCCGCCGTAAACTGCGCGTACAGTTTTTTATAGTAATCCCCGGCACGGTATTTTTTTGCGAACGCTTCGCTCGTTTCCTCGTCGCCCAGCGCCGCGAAAATGCGCGAATAGGAACGGCGGTTGAACCAGCGCAGCGCGAGAGGCGCATCGCCGAAATAACAGAGCCTTCCGCCCTTGCCGAGGAAAGCGACCTTGTCGCATTTATCCAAATTTTCCATCGCGTGCGTCACGATCACGACGGTGCGCCCCTTTTTCGTCAGGTCTTTTAAAAGTTCCATCATCTCCATGTCGAGGTCGGGAGAGAGCCCGCTCGTGGGTTCGTCCAGAAAAATGACTTTCGGATCCGCCATCAGCTCCATCGCGATAGACACCCGCTTTCTCTGTCCGCCGGAAAGGGAGGAAATGCGGAGCTTCTCTTTCCCCGTAAGGCGCACGTCTTCGAGCGCGGCGGCAACGCGTTCGGCGAGCTCTTTTTTGGGCAGCCGCGCGCGGATACGCAGCCTTGCCGTGTAGCGCAGCGCGTCGAACACGCGTAGGTCGTCGTGCAGAATATCGCGCTGCGGCACGTATCCCATTACGCCTTTATAGCTGTTCATGTTTTCGTAGTAATCGTTGGAATCATAGTAAATTTTCCCGTCCGTCGCGGGGCGCATGCCGTTGATGCAGTCGAGCAGGGTAGATTTCCCCGCGCCGCTTCCGCCTACGATCGCCGCAAATTCCCCCGCCTCGATGCGGAAGGAAACATTCGTTACGAGCGATATTTTCCCGCGGGCGTTTTTGTCCGGAACCCGTTTGGATACGTTCACCGCGTCTATGCGGATCCCGCCCGACGCGGTGGAATAGAGCAGTCGGTTGCCGAAAAATATGTACGCCGCGGAGGGTATGGAAATGCGGTCGTAGTCCGAAAGCTTCTGCCGCTTCACCTTTTTGTTGTTTACATAGGTGCCGCCCACGCTGTGCGCGTCTTCCACAAAGCAGTTTTCCCCGTCGAACACGATAAAAAAGTGCTTATCCGATACGAGCGGGTTGTCTACGCGTATGTCGCACCCCTCGCCCTTGCCCACGGTCGTGATCGTCTTTGCGGTCAGGTCGAAGCCGTCCGCTTTTTTGCGCCGTATCTGCCGCACGGGGCTCACCCGCACGATCTCCGCGCCGTTTTTGTCGTCCGTGCGGCACACGGTGAGCACGCCGTCCATCTTTACCGCAGGGCGGCGGAAAGGCTTTCCGTTCATCAGCGGGCGGCTCTTTGCGTCCGCATTCGTGAGATCTTCCGCGTACCAAATGTCGTTTTTGCGGACGAAGCGCACTTCTTCGGGCAAAAGATATACCGAACGCACGGAAATTTCTGCCGTGCGCTTTGCGCCGAGGGTGAAGGATTCCATGTCTTCGCTGTCGAAAAAGCGGAAAAGGTCGCCTTCCTGAATTTTGAGTACGAGTTTTTTCATGTACAACCTCTTTTTGATATTATACCATATCCCGCCGCCGCGTGCAAAGGGTTATTCCGTCGCTTCGGGTGAAATTTTCAGGGGATGCGGGGAGAACGGCGTTTGCGCGCATCGCGCAAATTTAAGAAGCCGGGATTTTTTTAAGATCCGAAATTTTTTAAATTTTTTCGCCAAACGGTTGACAAACGAACAGATCGGGCGTATACTATTATTGAACATTTGAAGAATTGTTCAAATATATGAGGCAAAAATGGAGCATAATACGGAAATTGCGGAAAAAACGGAGTCCGCACAGGCGAAGGCGATCCGCGAACGGCTGCCGAAAGACGAAACGGTCTACGAGCTTGCCGAACTTTTTAAAATGTTCGGCGACCCGACCCGCGCCAAAATTCTCGGCTGCCTTCAAATAAAGGATCTGTGTGTGGGGGAGATCGCGGAGGTGCTCGGCATGAGCGTTTCCGCCGTTTCGCACCAGCTGCGCGTTTTGCGCGGCGCCAAGCTTGTTAAGGGCACCAAAGAGGGCAAAGAGGTCAAGTATTCCTTAGACGACGACCACGTGGCAAAGATCATGGAATGCGGCCTTACGCACGTTAACGAAGAGCGCTGATCTTTGCGCACTGTCCGCTTTGCGGAAAGAATGTGCAGGAACGCCGCGTTTTCAGCGATGCCGCCGCGAACGCAGTCGTTCGGGGCGATGGCGCATACGGCGAGGGGCTATGCCCCTGTTTTTGCGGCATATTATTTGAATATTTGTTCAATAAACCAATTATTCAAAAACGGCGCGCGGGCAAATCGCCTTCGGCCGTAAAAAAGCGGAAAATCGGAGGACGAAGCATGAAAAAGGTTTATAAACTGGAAGATCTCGACTGCGCGAACTGCGCGGCGAAAATGGAGCGGGCGATCGCCAAGATCGACGGCGTGGATTCTGTCAGCATCAGCTTTATGGCGCAGCGCATGGCGATCGAGGCGGACGAGAGCCGTTTCGGCGAGATCATGGAGCGCGTCGTAAAGGCGTGCAAAAAAATAGAGCCGGATTGCAGGATCCTGTTCTGAGAGAGGGGAACTCTATGAAAGGCGCAGGATTGAGCAAAAAGGAAAAAAGGCGGCTTGCCCGCATCGTTGCGGCGCTTGCCATGTTTGCGGCGGTCTTTATAGCGGATAAGGCGGTGTATCTCGGCGGCGTGTTTTCGGGCCCTGCGGCGTGGGTGTTCCCGTTTTGCCTGTATCTTGTCGTATATCTCTTTATCGGGTACGACGTTTTGTGGCGCGCCGTGCGCAACATCGCACGCGGGCAGGTGTTCGACGAAAACTTTTTGATGTGCGTGGCAACGCTCGGCGCGTTCGCGCTCGCCATTTACCGCGGGGCCACGGGGCAGAGCATCGAGGGGTTCGACGAAGCGTGCGCCGTTCTGCTGTTCTATCAGGTGGGCGAGTTCTTTCAGGATTACGCCGCGGGCAAGTCGAGAAAATCTATTTCCGCGCTCATGGACATACGCCCCGATTACGCCAACGTCAAACGCGGGGATAAAACGGAGCGCGTCGATCCCGCCGAAGTCGAACCGGGCGAGATCATCGTCGTCAATCCGGGGGAAAGGGTACCCCTCGACGGCGTGATCGTAAAGGGTTCCTCCGCGTTGGATACGCGCGCGCTCACGGGCGAATCTCTCCCGCGCGAGGCGGAAGAGGGCGGCGAGATCATAAGCGGGAGCGTCAATCTGACCTCTCAGCTGGAAGTGCGGGTAACGAAGGCGTTTTACGATTCCACCGTATCCAAGATCCTCGAACTCGTGGAAAATGCTTCCGAACAAAAATCCAAGGCGGAAAATTTTATCACGAAATTCGCAAAGTATTACACGCCCGCCGTGTGCGCGGCGGCGCTTCTGCTCGCCGTCGTGCCGGGACTGATCACGTCGGATTGGTCTGCGTGGATCTACCGCGCGCTGAGTTTTCTGGTCGTTTCCTGCCCGTGCGCGCTGGTCATTTCCATTCCGCTCTCCTTTTTTGCGGGCATCGGCGCGGCGTCGCGCTACGGGATACTCGTCAAGGGCTCCAACTATCTGGAAAAATTCCACTACGCGAACACCTTTGTGTTCGATAAAACGGGCACCCTCACCAAGGGGAACTTTGTCGTAACAAGGGTTTTCCCCGAAGAAAAGCGCGAGGAAGTGCTGCGCCTCGCGGCGATCGCCGAGCGCGATTCCGATCACCCCATCGCAAGGTCGGTGCGGGCGTGCTTCGACGGCGAAGCCGAGGGCGGCTACACGCTCACAAACATTGCGGGGGAAGGGATCTGCGCCGTAAAAGGGGAAGACGCGATCCTCTGCGGGAACGAAAAGCTGATGGCTGCCCGCGGCATAGAATACGTGCGGGAAACGGGCGTCGGCACCGTCGTATATGTGGCGAGGAACGGGAAATTCGTCGGCTCCCTCCTCATAGCCGACGAGGTCAAGCCCGAAGCGAAAGAGGTGATCGCGTCTCTCGGCGCGATGGGGTGCAAAACGGTCATGCTCACGGGCGACAACGAAGAGATCGCCAAAAATGTGGCGGGTCAGCTGGGGCTTACGGGGTATAAGGCGTCACTCCTTCCGCAAAACAAGGTGGAAGAAGTGGAAAAGCTGCTTGCCGAAAAGCAGAAGAAAGACGTTTTGTGCTTTGTCGGCGACGGCATCAACGACGCGCCCGTGCTGATGCGTTCAGACATCGGCATAGCAATGGGCGGCGTGGGGAGCGACGCGGCGATCGAGGCGTCCGACATCGTTCTGATGCAGGACGATCTGAAAGGCCTTCCGCTCGCCAAGCGCATCGCAAAAAAGACGATGGCGATCGTGTTTGAAAATATCGTGTTTTCCATCGCGGTCAAGGCAGCCATTCTCATACTTTCTGCGCTGGGCTTTGCAAACATGTGGGTCGCCGTATTCGGCGACGTGGGCGTAGCGGTCATCGCGATCTTAAACGCTATGCGCGTCAATTCGCGCTATAAAAAAGAAGATCCCGCCCGCACCTCCGCGCCTGTAAAGGGATAGCGGCCGCGAAAAGGGCGGCAAAAGAGCAAATAAAAAAGCTTCCGTTTGTACGGAAGCTTTTTTGCAAAACGATTTATTCTCCGCGATAGGGGAGAAGCGCCACGATGCGCGCCTTTTTGATGGCGTTGGAAAGCTCTCTCTGGTGCATCGCGCAGGTGCCGCTCATGCGGCGGGGCAAGATCTTGCCGCCCTCGGTAATATATTTTTTCAGGCGGTTGACGTCTTTATAATCGATGACCTCGACTTTCTCCTGGCAGAAGGCGCAAACCTTTCTGCGGGAAGAACGCTTCATGGGCTTTCTTACGGGTTTTTCTTCCATGATATTCACTCCTTATATTTTTTCGCGTGCCGCAAGAAAAACGCGGCCCCGCGATTCTGAGGGCCCTGCCCTCCCCGGCGCACCTTTCGGCTCGCCGCAAAATGTTGGCGCAAAAGCGCCGCGCGATCAGAACGGAATGTCGGAATCGTCGTCGAACGCTTCCAGCGTCGGCTTTTTCCTGGGCGCGGGCGCAAAATCGCCGTCGTCGGAGGAGCCGCTCCCCTTCGGGGTCAAAAACTCCACGTCGTCCGCAACGATGTCTACAAAAGTGCGCTTCTGACCCGCATTGTCTTCGTAGTTGCGGATCTGAATGCTGCCCGTTACCGCCACCTTATTGCCCTTTTTCGTATACTTTGCCACCGTTTCCGCAAGGTTGCGCCATGCCGTAACGTTAAAAAAGTCGGTCTGGCGTTCCGCGTCCTGCGAGGAAAACCTGCGGTTCACGGCGATCGCAAAGCGGCAAACGGGTACGCCGCTGTTCGTTTCGGAAAGTTCCGGGTCGCGCGTCAGGTTGCCGATCAAAAATACCTTATTCATAGCTTATCTCCGTTTTCAGTTTACCGCTTTCGTGATCATTCTTCTGAGAATGCCGTCGGTAATGCCCGCGATACGGTCGAGTTCTTTGATCGCGCTGCCGTCCGCCTGGAACGTCATCAGAACGTAAAAAGCTTCGCTCTTGTATTCGATGGGATACGCGAGCTTCTTTACGCCCCACTTGTCGGTAGAAAGCACCGTGCCGCCCAAATTCTTGACAGTGTCTTCGAATTTTGCGATCAGCGCGTCTCTCGCTTCTTCCGCTACGGCAGAGTCGATCAGATAGAGCATTTCGTACTTCATTTTTACACCTCCCGGTCTTATTCGGCGTGCGTTTTGCGCACGCAAGGTCTTTGCGCCCTTAAAGCGCATATCATATTATACTGTTTTTTAAGCTTTCCGTCAATGATTTTTTGCACGAGAACGGGATTTTTTAAAAAAGCAAGCCCCGAAAGCCAAGCTTTCGGGGCGCATATTTGTTTTTTTACGGCCGTCAGCCGACCACTACGTTCGAGGCGAGCCCCATGAACGCGACTTCGATAAATCTGCCGAGGGTCATGTCTCCGAAGGCTTCCGTCGTTTCCTCCGTGCCCTCCGCATTTCTGATTTTGAATCTGATCTCCATCATCTGCGAAGGGGAGTAGGTAACGCTGCCGATCGTTATTGCCGAAATTCCGATCAGGCCGTCTTCATACAGCGCCCGTATGGTCGCCGCCTTGATGTTTGCGGATACGTTCGTTACCAGCGAGCCGACGTTCTGCACGGTGCAGGGGCGCTCCGCGCCGTCTTCCAAAAGCAGGTACTTCCACGTGCCGATCACGCGTCCGTAAGTGTAAAGCGTTTTTCCGTCTGCCCCTTCAACGGTATACAGAACGTTGCCGTTTGTATCTTTAAGAAGGGCGCCGTCGTCGTCGCGCGCGGCAGTGGCGGTCGCCTGCACCCATTTTTCGTTTGCGGTGTCGTACCAGAACAGGTTGCCCGTCGTGTAATACGCCGTCTGCGAAGAAGGGTCGGTATACGTGTATTCCGCCGCGGGCGTAAGTTTTGCGAACAGGGCGATTGTCGGGGCGCCGTCGGTGCCGAGCAGCGCGGGAAGGATCCCGTACGCCGCGGGCGCGAGCGAAATGCTCTTCATGCCCTCGCTCGCGGTATCGTAATACCACAGAGTCTTTTGGCTGTAATAGCCGAGCTCGTCCGGCTCCACAAGGGTATAGCCGCCCTTTTCGTTGGGCGCGTAAAGCTTTGTCCCTGCGGGCAGCGCGGGCGTTTCCGTTCCGCCTTCGTCGGTCGTTGTGGGGATCTTCCAAGCCGTCGTGCCCGTCGCCGCCGACATTTTATAGGTCACGCTCTCCGTGCCGTCTTCTCCCGCCGTCGTTACCTTTTCGAGATAATAGAGGGGCACGTTCGCGTAATCGGAAAGTTCGTTCGCGCCGTTCGGTTCGTATACCGCGGTGTAGGGGCAATAAACGGGGATCGAGCCGTCCGCCCGCAGCAGAGAAGCGAGTTCTTCCGCGGAATAAGAGGTATAGGCGACGTATCCGCCGTTGCCGTACAGGTACAGGTTGTCTTTGCCGTATACCGCGGAGAGCTTTTCAAACTCCTGCGTCACATATTCTTTGAGCGCGTCTTCGTTCATGGAATCGATGCCGTCGGGCGCGGTAACGGTGCCCGCCGAATCCTGCTCGTACATGCCGTCGGAGAAGAGCGCCTGCACGGAAAGTTCGGATATATCGTCCGCGAGCGTGCTCAGCGTGGAGTTTTTGAGGTTGGAAAGGAGGGCGTCGGAATCGTCGATTTCCAGAATATCGCTTAAAGCGAGGTCGTCTATCGTTTCCGCGATGTTGCCGATGGCAACGTCTTTGAGCGCCGTAAGGATCTTGGCGGAATCGTCGGTGATGTCGATGAGATCCCCCAGCGACAGGGAATCGATCTTATCCGACGAGGAAAGGTCGCTCAGCGTCCAGTCTTTGATCGCAAGCAGCAGTTTTGCCGAGCCGCCTTCGCCGTTTTCGTCGGGTTCCTCGATCTCCACAAAATCGGAAATGGTGAGATCGTCGAATCCTGCGGAAAGATCGCCGATCGTCCTGATCTCGCTCTCGTCCGTTACCACGATGTTTCCGTTCTCGTCCGTCATCACGTTGCCGTTTTCGTCCGTCGCGAACCCGTTGCCGTAAGCGAGGCGGATCAGCGCGTAAGGGGAATCGGCGGTGATGGTCAGAACGTCTTTGATCGCAACGTTTTCTATCTCCTCGTTGAGCGCGCTGCCGAATCTGCCGAGGGGCACGTACAGCACGTGTTCGAGTACGGCGTTTGTTGAAAGCTCCACGCCGAAATACCGCTCAAAATCCGCAAGGGTCATGCTGTTCATGTCGAGCACGGCGGAAAGCGAATCCATCGCTTCCGTGAGGGGCAGGTCGGCGATGCCGTTCGTCTTTACGTATACGAGCTGCGTTTTGGCGGCTTCCTGCGCGTCTTCAAGCGTCAGCGCTTCCCCGTCGGTATAATCGAGGTAGTAAAGTTCGGTCTCGTTCTGATATTTTTCGTCTATGGCATAGCCGCCGTTGTCGGCGTCGATCACGTATTCGCTGTTTTCGTCGACCGCGGTGGCGAGCACATATTCGCCATCGGAAATTTTGGCGTAGAGGGGCGTGTATTTATAGCGCGCCGCGATCTCCCTTGTAAGCACCGTCTTCTGCGTATCGGTCAGATCGCCGACCCGCTCGTAAACAAAGGTATCCGATTCCGGATCTTCCGCGGGGCCGGAAACGAAATACAGCCATTCGTTTTCCCGCAGGGCGAAAGTGAAGGGGGTTTCGCTCCCCTCCTCTGGGATCGTTTGGACCGCGTCGTTATTCGTCGTGAGGCGGGTATAAACGGTCGAAGAAGAGCCGTCCTCTCCCGTCGTCGTGCCGATATACAGGCGGCGGCCCTGTGCGTCGTACAGCTGTCTGTCCTGAACCGTCACGCCCGAAAGGGTGTACAGTTTTTTTGTTACGGACTGCACGACGGGCAGCGTATCCTCGCCGCTGGTATAGGTGGAAAAGTAAGCTTCCGTGCGGGTGAGATAGCTGTATGCCCCGTCGGAAAGGGCAAAAGCTTTGCCGATCTCGGTAAAACTGCCGTCCTCGTTCTGGCTGTTCGCGGCGGTGTAAAAGTATACGGGGTTTTCCTCCGATCCGGAGATCATGCCCACGTTCGGCAGGTCGAAGCCGAAGGTGGAGGAAAGGCTGCGCATAGACGCCGTTACGACTACGGTATTCGCAAAGTTGGAGGTGATCCCCGAAACGGGCGTAGAGTACAGAACGTCGGTATCCACTTTAAAGAGCCCGATATTTTCCACGTTCGCCACGAGTCCGTCCGCCTTTTCTTCCAACGCGGGGGAAACGGTGAAAAGATCGTTGAGGGTCAGTTCTCCGCTCCCGAATTTGGAGAGAATGTCTTTTACGAGCGTTTCGATGGTGCCCGTATAATCCTCCGCGATCCATTGTTCCGCGTGGAGCATTTCGGCGATGTCGCGCACCTTCACCTTTTTATAGGCGTAATAGCCTATGCCCGCGATGGCGCCGACCACAACGAGCGTGTAAATTACGATCGTCAGAATGATGAGCAGCAGTTTGCCGCCGAAGCTCAGATTCGCTTTTACCATAATAAACTCCTTATCCGAGGTCTTGGGGCGCTTTCGTTACGATAAAGGTGCACGCCCCGTTCACTTCGTATTCGCCGGGGGCTTCCGCCAGCACGGCGTCGCCCTCTGCAAAGGGGATCTCGCCCCGTTTCCACTTGATGTAGCCGCTGCCCGAAAGCACGTGTACCGTTTCCGTGCCCTCGGTATACAGTTTAAATCGGCGGGGAGAGATTATGTACAGATCGTCGCCCTTTCTGCCGACGGAGGCTCCCTGTACTTTTTTGTCGGAAAACGTGAAACCGCTTTCCTCCTGCCTGCGGGCGCCGCCCGCCATTTTTATGATATTCATAGCTATATTATATAACAGGGTGCGGGAAAATGCAATAAAAACCGAAGGGAAAGTTTTTCCGCGCTCGGCGGCCTCTTCTCAGGGCTGCGGCGGGCTGCCTTCCGAGCCGTCCGCGTCGTCGGAAAGCAGCAGTTCCGCCCGCTCTCCCGAAATTTCGGATACGCCTTTGAGCTTTCTTTCAATGGTGCGCGTCTTTTTGGCGGCGTTTTCTATCGTATCCTGCGCCTCCTGCAATTTTTTCTGCGTCTTTTCGAGAATGAGCACAAAATTGCGGAATTCGTGCTTGAACGCCGCCAACAGCTCCCACAGCTCTCCCGAGCGCTTTTCGATCGCCGCCGTCTTGTAGCCGATCTGCAACGTCGTCAGCAGCGCGCCGAGGGTGGAGGGCCCGCATGCCATGATGTGTTTTTGCGCGAGGTGCTCGGCAAGGCCGGGCATCTTTATGCTTTCCGCATACAGCCCTTCCAGGGGAAGGAACATGACGGCGAAATCCGCCGTCAGCGGCGGGCGTATGTATTTTTTCGCGATGGTATCCGCCTGCAATTTCAGCGCGCGTTCCAAATTTTTCAGCGCCCTGTCCGCCCCCTCCTTGTCGAGCGCGTCAGAAGCCTCCACGAGCCGCTGATACTCCTCTACGGGAAATTTGCTGTCTATGGGCAGGAGCACCGTTTCGTCTGTGCGGGAGGGGAGCACGACTGCGTATTCGACGACGGAATTTTCCAGAGGATCCACTTTTACGTTGGCGCGGTACTGCGCGGGGGAAAGCATCTGTTCGAGCAGGGCGGAAAGCTGTACCTCGCCCCATGTGCCGCGCAGTTTCACGTTGGAAAACACCTTTTTGATGTCGGAAACGCTGCCCGCCAGCTGCTGCACCTCTCCGATGCCCTTATACACCGCTTCCAGGCGTTCGTTGATGACGGAATAGCTCTTGCTGAGCCTGTTTTCGAGGGTGGAGGTCAGCTTTTCGTCCACCGTCTGGCGCATGTTTTCAAGATTTTTGGCGTTTTGTTCCGCCATGTAGCGTATCTCCCCCGCCAGCGTCCTCTGCATATCCGCGAGGCGCTTTTCGGTAGAGGCGTTCAGCGCTTCCATCTGCTCCTGCAACCCTTTCAGGCTGCCGCTTTGGCTTTTTGCGAGAAAATCGAGGTAATTCTGCACGGCGCGCGCGTTGTTTTCGCTCAGATACAGCGAGCGGTCGCAAAGTTCGGAAAGGCGCGCAAGCTCGCGGGCGCCGTCGTTTGCCGGCCTCTTTTTAAGGAGCAGAACGCACAGGGCGAGGCATATCGCAGAAAGGGCGGCGGCGATCGCCGCGAATACCGTTGCCATTTACGCCTCCTTTGCGGCGAGCCTTTCCGCCGCCGCCAAAAGTTTTTCCCGCTCGTTTTTGCTCCCGTCGTACACGCATTCGCGCAGGAGCGCCCCGAGCGTTTCCCCGATCTTTTCGGGCGGGAACAGGCCTTTCAGGTCGTTCCCGTTGATTTTCAGCTCTTTTAACGTGAACGGTACGCCCTCGGCGAGCATTTTTTTGCGTATGCCTTCCCACTTGGTTATGGTGGGGCATTCGCGCAGGTCGTCTTTGCATGCCGAGTAATCCGCCTGCTTTACGAGCAGGAGCAGATCGTAAATGTCGTGATTTTTCGCGATGAACGCGCGCACCTTGTTTTCCTTTGCCTTTCCGTCGAGGTCGTACATGTGCGCCCCGACCAGCCGTACCGCCGTCTGAGCGAGCTTTTTGGGCGCTTTGAGCCGTTCGAGTATCTCTCCCGCGATGCGCGCGCCCTCGGCGTCGTGCCCGTGGAACTTGCCGGTGTGCAAAAAACAATAGGGCTTGCCCACGTCGTGCAGCAGGGAGGAAAGGCGCACCTTTCCGTCCGAGTATTTCGCCGCCCGCAGGGAATGTTCCAAAACGTCGTGATCGTGAAAATCGCTGCGCTGCGGCATGCCGTCTCCCGCGGCGAGTTCGGGCAGGACATAGGAGAGCACGTCGGTGCCTTTCAGGAGTTCCAGCCCGTCGTAATGGCCGTATCGTATGCCGTGCTTTTCGTCGGCGTGCAGCAAAAGGGTCAGCTCGGTATATATGCGCTCGGGCGCGATCTTCTGTATGCGCGCCGCGTTGAATTTCGCGCCGAAAATGCACTCCGTCGTGGGAATAAACCCGTTTTCCGCGCACTGGCGCGCGAGGCGCATCAGGCGCAGCCCGTCTTCGGCGAACACCTCGTCCGCGTCGCGCGTCGTGTTCACCGCCCGCTCTTCCACGTCTTTCCGCCCGCCGAGGGGATCTACGAGCTCGTCCGCACCGATGTCGTAGTAAAGGGCGTTGCATTTAAAGTCCCGCCGCCTTGCGTCCGTCACGATGTCGTCGGTAAAGGTCACCTTTTCGGGCGCGTGTTCTCCGCCGCGGTATACGTCTTTGCGGAAAGAAGTGAATTCGTATTTGCGTTCCCCGTCGGTAAAGTTCACCGTGCCCGTGTTTTTATATGTGCCGTTTATTTTGAAACCGCATTCGGCGGCGAGGGCGGCGAGTTTTTCCGCGGGCGCGGGCGCGGCGAGGTCGAAATCGTCGTATGCGTAGCCGCAGAGCGCGTCGCGCACGGCTCCGCCTGCAACGTACAGCGGAAAGTCCGCCCGCTTTGCCAGAAGGCGCAATTTATAGGGTATTTCCAAAAGCATAAGCGCTCCTTATCGCAATGTTTGAAAAATTTTTCCTTTCTTTTATTATATCAATTTCCCAAAAAAATTGCAATCGCCCGCGATTTATTATATAATAGAATATATTTTTGGTCGCGGCGGTGCCGCACGGTCGGGAGAAAGCTGAAAAAATGTATAACGTTATCGTAAACCCGCTTTCGGGCGGCGGCAAAAAGCGCAGGATCATCGAGCGGGTGGAGGCGCGCCTCAAAGAGAGCGGCAGAGATTTTTGCGTGTTCGAAACGGAAAAGCGCGGCCAGGCCGCCTTTCTCGCGCGCGAACTGACGAGCGAGGGCGCATGCGATCTGATCGTTGTGGGAGGAGACGGCACCCTGCACGAAGCGCTCAACGGGTTTGCCGATTTTGAAAACTGCAATCTGGGGCTGATCCCCGCCGGCACGGGCAACGATTTCGCCGCCGTCGCGGGCATACCCTCCGATCCGGACGCCGCGCTCGATCTCATTTTAAAAGGCGCTCCCAAGCCGACGGACTTTATGCAGATGGGGGAGATACGCGGCATCAACGTCATCGGAACGGGCATCGACGTAGAGATATTGAAGCGCTGCCGCGCCTCCAAAGTGCTGCGGGGAAAGTTCCAATATATCATAAGCCTGATCGTTTCCCTTTTTAAATATAAAAATTATAAGATGCGCACCGTTTGCGGCGGGGAGGAAAAAAATTACAGCGCCCTCATCGCCTGCGTCGGCAACGGCAGGCAGATCGGCGGGGGCATTCGCATGTGCCCCGAAGCGGTGCTCGACGACGGGCTTTTGGATTTCGTGGTCTGTTCCGACGTGAAAAAAACGCACATTCCCGCCGCGTTCATAAAACTCATGAAGGGCAAGATCTTGCAGGAGGATTTCACCCACTTCGTCCGCTGCGAAAAAGTGGAGGTCTTTCCCGAAAAAAAACTCACCGTGCAGGTAGACGGCGAGCTGTACGACGACGTTCCGTTCCGCGTGGAGGTGGTCAGGGGCAAGCTGAAAATGTACCGCGCGTGACGCGCTTTCGCGCAAAGGAGGCAAAATGGAATACGTCTATCTTCTGATGCTCGTGGGGCTCGTCATCGCGCTCTGTATCTTCATCAACCGCATCACGGATAAACTCAAAGTGCCGTCGCTGTTGCTCTTTATCGGTTTGGGCATGGTCTTCGGCGTAGCGTTCCGCGTCGCCGGGCTCGGCAATTTCACCGATTACGACCTCGGCAACGTGGTCTGTTCCATATGTCTCGTTTTCGTCATCTTTTACGGCGGCTTCGGCACGAACTTCAAGGAAGCCCGCCCCGTTGCGGGCAGGGCGCTGCTTCTCTCCTTCGCGGGCACCGCGCTCACGGCGGGGATCGTGGGCGTGTTCGTGTACTTTCTGTCTTCGATTCTGCCCTTTTTCCCTTCTCTGGGCTGGGCGGAGAGCATGCTGATCGGTTCGGTCATTTCGTCTACCGACGCCGCCTCCGTCTTCAATATCCTGCGCTCGCGCAGGCTGAACTTAAAATACGGCACGTCATCATTGCTGGAAATGGAATCGGGCTCCAACGACCCCACCTCTTATATGCTCACCGTGGTATTTACCGCCGTGCTCGCCGCACAGAACGGTATTGCGGGCGCGTCGTCTATGGGGGCGGGGGAGATCGTCGGCATGCTCTTTTCGCAGGTCGGTTTCGGCGCGATCTTCGGCGCGGCGTTCGGCTTTCTGGCGATCCTCATACTCAAAAAGTTTTCCTTCAACATGGGGCAGGGCGGCACCATCTTTATCCTTGCCATAGGGCTCATGACGTACGCGCTCCCTTCCGTGCTCAGCGAGCTTACCGGCGTTTCGGCGCTTGCGGGCAACGGCTATCTCGCGGTGTACCTGTGCGGCATCATGATCGGGAACGCCCGCATTCCGCAAAAGAGAGACTGCGTGCGCTTTTTCGACGCGCTCACGAACGTGGCGCAGATGATGATCTTTTTCCTGCTCGGCCTTTTGGCGACGCCGGAAGATCTCATCAAGCCCGCCGTGCTCGCGCCCGCCCTTCTGATCTTCGTATTCATGACGGTCATCGCCCGCCCCGCGGCGGTCACGGCGCTCCTGCTTCCCTTCCGCGCAAAGCTCAATCAGATCGGCGTTGTGAGCTGGGCAGGGCTGCGCGGGGTCGCGTCCATCGTGTTTGCCGTCTACGCCATGTCTGCGCTGGGCGTTTCGGAACCCGGCGACGCGCTCCCGTACGATCTGTTCAGCATCGTATTCGTCATCGTCATCGTATCCATCGCCCTGCAAGGGTCGCTGCTGCCCCTCATGTCGAAAAAGCTGCACATGCTCGGGGATAACGACAACGTTCTGCGCACATTTACCGACTATCAGGAGGAAAGCGACGTATGCTTCGTAAAAGTGCGCGTGGGTGAAAATCACCCCTGGTTCGGCAAAAAGCTCCGCGAGGTGGTCATGCCCAAGGAATTTCTCGCCGTGCTCATCATAAGGGGAGAGGACACCATCGTTCCCGGCGGGGATACGGTCATTCTGGGCGGAGACGTCATCGTTACCGCGGCGCCCGAGTTTGAAAACCGCGACGAATTCGGCATGTATGAAGAATACATCGGCAAAAATCACCCCTGGGCGGGCAAGGCGGTATACGAGCTTTCCCTCCCGCGCGGCACGCTCATCGTGATGATCAAGCGCAAAAAAGAAACGCTCGTTCCCAACGGCTCCGCCGTCATACAGGAGGAAGACGTGCTCGCCATGATCAAGCTGAAAGAAAGGGAGCCCGCCTCTGCCGAACCTGCCTGACGCCGCAGTGCAGGCGCCCGCTTTAAGGCACGAACTTTTACACATTGCAAATTTTATTAAAAAATTATTGACAAACGATAATTTATATGATATACTTACCTTGCCGGAACGATCCGGCAAGGGGGTATTTTTATGAAAAAAGTAAGGTGTTGGGACGAGATTTTCGTCTGCGTCGCCGCCGCCGTGTGCGTGCTCGTGGCTGCGTTCGTAAAATTCGACGCCGCGTCTGCGGTGGAGATCCTGAACCTGCCTTTCGGTGCGGCGGGCGAATTCATCGGGGAATGCCTTTCCGGCGGGAATGCCGCGGGAGGCTGGTGCCTGTATGTGTTTATCGGGCTCCTTCCGCTCGTTTTTCCGATCGTCAGGATCGCGCGCGGGCGCAGGTTTTATTGGTGGTCGCTCGCGTGGGCGCTTCTCAGCGGGTATACCTATACGATGCTGTATCTGACCTCTCACCCGTCCGTGCTCGAATCGGTCTATATGCCGGGGAACGATACGTTCGTCCTTGCGCAGCAGGGCGGCCTGAGCATCATCTGGTACGCGCTGCTCACGCTGTGCGTGCTCGGGGAGTGCGGCATGGCGCTGAAAAAGAATCCGCGGCGCTCTTATCTCTTTGCGCAGGTGCTCCTGTACGCGATGGCGGCATGCATCATTTTCATGGCGTTCTTTTGGGGCGTCGTAGAGGCCAAAAATTTATGGAGCGAATTCGGCGCGCTTCCCGAAGAGCTGCGGGAGCATGCGGCCGCCAACCGCTTCTCTTTCATATTTACGCTGCTGTGCGAAATTTCGGCGGCCGTTTCAGCCGTTTGGCTGATCCTTTGCGGGCTGAAAGCGCTGCGCACGGCCGGGCGCGACCTGTTCGATCCGCTCATGATACGGCGGCTCTCCGCCGCGGCTTCGGCGGCAAAGGCTTCCGTGCTGGTCAGCCTGCTTTCCGTGATCGCGTGCAACGCGGTGCAGCTCGCCCTTTCGAAGTGGCTGATCCACATATCGTATTCCTTTACCGTTTCTCTCGTCTCTCTGCTCGCCGTCTGCCTTGTCGTCATCGCGATCGGCGCAATGAAGCGCGCCATCGCCGCGCATGAAGAAAATCAACTTACGATCTGATATGGCAATCGTCGTCAAACTGGACGCCGCGCTGAAAAGGCGGGGCATTACGTCAAAAGAACTTTGCGAACTGGTCGGCATCACCGAGGCAAACATGTCTATCCTGCGGAGCGGCAAGGCAAAAGCCGTGCGTTTTTCCACGCTCAACGCCATCTGTTATCATCTCGGCTGTACGCCCGGAGACATTTTGCAATTCGACGGCGAGCCGGAAAGCGAATAGAGCAAAAGGAGACAGTTCCCCGAAAAATACCGATCCCCTCTCCGAAACCGGAGAGGGGATCTTTTCTGTTCCGACGATGCGACGGCAACGCTTTTTTGCCCGCCGCGTTATTTTTGCGAAAGGAGCACGCATTTTCCCGTTTCCGCGTCCTGATACATGATCCAGTAGCCCCTGCCGTCGAGGTCGAACAGGGAAGCGGGCAGGAAGGAGCACCAGCCTTTGAGCGCCTGCGGCGGTTCTCCGCGCTTTTCGGCGGGCACGCCGTAGCATATGTACTTGGGCTTTCTGCCCTCGCTGATGAGCCCGACCACGTAATATTTGTTCTTGCCGAAGTCCACGCGCGACCATACCGATTCGGGCAAAAGGCGGCAGAGCGCCTCTTCCCGCGGGTATTTTTCGAACAGTGAGCCAAGTTCCCGCTTTACTTTCTCGTAATAGCAAGCTCTCTCATTCTCTCCGAGTTCTTCCGCGCCTGCGAATCGGAATAGGCTTTGAGCATCTTCATCTTTTCCAGCTGCGCGCCCGTTTTGGGATGGCGCGCCTCGCCTTTCGTTCTTTTCTCCATGTTTTTCTCCTCTGATGGTCAGCGTTTCCCGATCCGCGTCGGGAAAGTCGTAGTAGTTTTCGCTCGCCACGATCTCGTCGTCGTAGGGCGGCTCCGCTTCGGGCGCGGCTTTCGCCGCGGCGACGCCCGCGCCGCTCGGCTCTTCCTCTTCCCCGATGCGCGCGGCGATCTTTTTTACGTCGTACACCTTTTCGCCGCATTTTCCGAACGCTACGGGTTTGGCTTTGCCCGAAACGAAAGCGACCGTGCAGGAAAAGCCGTCCGAAATTTCCAGCCCGCTCGCTTTTTTCAGGAAACACCCGTTCGGGCTGTCTATGTCGAATATCTCCGCGGTGCCGTGCTCGTCTACGAGCGCGGCGCGGTACCGCCCCTCCGTGAGGGGCGCAAAATTGATGAGCGAAAGATTCGCGGTCAGCTTGCCCGCATACGTTTCGCACGTTACGAGCGCGGAAACTTTTTTTCCGTCCGCTGCAAAGCCCGAAGCGATCTGTTTGAGCACGCAGAGCTTTTTTACATAAAAATTCATGGAGCGACCTCGGCGGCAAAATGCCTCTATGGTATATATGATTTTATGATAAAATATATTCGCCCGAAAAAATTGCGCGCGCCTGCCGAAAACTGTCTTGTTTTGCCGAAACCGCTGCGCCTGCCGCCCCGGCGAAAAGCTCCGCGCGTTATGGATAGGCAAAAATAAATTACTTTCAAAAAAGTTTACTTTTTTTGAATTTTGTTTTATAATATAGTCCGAGGCGGAAAAGCGCCTCCGCATAAACGGCAAAATATCTCATAAGGAGAACAAGGATATGACAGAGAACAAAAAGGTGTTGAAGTTCATCGACGAAAGCGCCGCGCTTTGCCAGCCGGACAGGATCGTCTGGATCGACGGCAGCAAAGAACAGCGCGACGCGCTCCGCGCCGAAGCGTGCGCTTCGGGCGAGATGATCAAGCTCAACGAGGATCTGCTTCCCGAATGCTACCTGCACAGGACCGCGGTCAACGACGTTGCCCGCGTGGAGGACAGAACGTTCATCTGCTGCAAGGATAAAGACGACGCCGGCCCCATCAACAACTGGATGGATCCGAAGGAAGCATATAAAATGGCGGCGGACATCTTCAAAGGCTCCATGAAGGGCAGAACGATGTACGTCATTCCCTATTCCATGGGCATCGTCGGCAGCGAATTCGCGAAGATCGGCATCGAGCTTACCGACAGCATTTACGTTGTCCTCAACATGGAGATCATGACGCGCGTCGGCAAAGAGGTCTTGGACGCGCTCGGCAAAGACGGCGACTTCGTAAAGGGCCTGCACTCCAAAGCCGACCTCGACGAGAGCAAACGCTATATCCTTCACTTCCCCGAAGACAACACCATCTGGTCCGTCAACTCGGGCTACGGCGGAAACGTTCTGCTCGGCAAAAAGTGCTTTGCGCTGCGCATCGCTTCCTACCTCGGCAAAAACGAGGGCTGGATGGCGGAGCACATGCTCATTTTGGGCTTTGAGAAGCCCGACGGCGACGTCAAGTACATCGCGGCGGCGTTCCCTTCCGCTTGCGGCAAAACCAACCTCGCCATGCTCATACCGCCCGAGAGCTACCGCAAAAAGGGCTATAAGATCTGGTGCGTCGGCGACGACATCGCCTGGATCCGCGTCGGCGCGGACGGCAGGCTGTGGGCGATGAACCCCGAAAACGGCTTCTTCGGCGTGGCGCCCGGCACCAACGAAAAATCCAACCCCAACGCGCTGCACACCACGCAGCAGGGCACCATCTTCACCAACGTCGTGCACAATCTCGACAACAATACCGTTTGGTGGGAAGGGCTCGACAAGAACCCGCCCAAGAACGCGGTCGACTGGAAGGGCAACCCTTGGGACGACGCCGCAAAGGCTGCCGGCGTAAAGGGCGCGCACCCGAACAGCCGCTTTACCGCTCCCGCGAAGAACTGCCCCTGCATCAGCAAGGAGTTCGATAACCCGAAGGGCGTTCCCCTGTCCGCGATCGTATTCGGCGGCAGAAGGGCAAAAACCGCGCCGCTGGTATATCAGAGCAAGAACTGGAACAACGGCGTGTTCGTCGGCTCCATCATGGCGAGCGAAACGACCGCCGCGGCTACGGGCGCGGTCGGCGTAGTCCGCCGCGATCCGATGGCGATGCGTCCTTTCTGCGGCTATCATATGGGCGATTACTTCAAACATTGGATCGAAATGGGCACGAAGATCAAAAATCAGCCCAAGATCTTCAACGTCAACTGGTTCCGCCTGGACGACGAGGGCCACTTCCTCTGGCCGGGCTTCGGCGAGAACATGCGCGTGCTCGAATGGATCGTCAAGCGCTGCGAGGGCGCGGTAGACGCGGTGGAAACGCCCATCGGCTACGTTCCCGACCCGAAAGACATCAATCTCGATGGCACCGACGTTTCCGAAGATACGCTCAAAGAGCTTTTGACGGTCGACAAAGAGACCTGGAAGCAGGAAGCGGACGGCATCGAAGAATTCTATAAGCAGTTCGGCGACAGGCTCCCGAAGGAGCTTTCCGACGAGCTCGCAACGCTCAAAGCGAATCTGAACAAGTAAAAAGCGGAAAGTCCCGCATGCGGGCCCCGAGGCAATGCCTCGGGGCCCGTGTTTTGCATCGGAATATCGGGAACCGTATTGACAAGTCGTAAGCCTTGTGTTATAATTTTTCAAACGTATCTGAGAGGATAAGGAAATGACAAAAAAGAAAGGATCGCGGTTTTCCGCAAGCGGAGAGAAAAAGCGATTTGCGGGCGCACGGGGCGCGGAGGCTTTGCCGGGTCGATCGTTCTGCGCCTGACGGGCGCCCCCCTGTGGCTGGGGGTCGTTTCCTTTTTGCTGATCCCCGCGCTGTTTTTGATCTTTTTTGCCGTCCTTTGTTGGAGCGTGGCGGCGATGATCGCGGATAAGATCCCCGCAAATTTTGCGGGCGGTTCCTCTTCGGGCGGGCAAACGAAAACGTATACATATACCAATTCCATGGGCTGCGAAACGACGGTCGTGAGCGATAACGGCAGGGATTTTTACGATCCGTGCTCGCACGAATACATGGGATCGAGCTCAGACGGCGGGCAGACGATCGTTCCGAAATGAGAGGAACGCACGGCGGCGACTTTTTTGCCGGAAACGGCGCAGGGGAGGCTTTCGTAAAGAAATCCTCCCGTTTTTATGTTGTGGTTTTATGGAAATATTTATATTTTCATTAAATCATTGACAAACCGTAAAAGCTGTATTATAATAACATTACTATATATATTTCCGAAAGGGAGGAGAGGAGGACATGAAAAAGAAAACGCTGTTTACAGGCATTGCGTGTGCGGCGCTTGCGGCGGCTTTTGTTGTCGGCGCGAGCGGCTGTTCGAAGCCCGGCCCTGCGGCCGGACTGATGTCGCCTTACGGCAAGGGGGATTTTGTTTCGGCCGAAAGGATTTCCAAGCTCGACGGCTATACGGCGAGCCGTATAGATGACGGAGGGATAATCGTCGCCCAAAAAACCGAGCAGGCAAGCGGAGGACAGGGCACAGCATATACTTATGCGCTGTACGACATTTCGACGGATACGCTCGTAACTTCGACCGATTCCAAATTCAACACGCCTGAGGGGTATGACGGAAAAGGTTTCTACTATACGCAGACGAGCGTCACGTCGGGCGAATACCCCGATATTACCGTAAGCTACACCTATACCTTCTATAACGGGACGGAAAAGGGGCAAACGATCACGCAGGACGAATCCATCATGTTCGACGACGACGGCATTGCACGGCTTGCGGACGGGAAGGTCATCTATAAAGGCGTGAACGGCGAAGTCTATTACGGCGAGCCGAGCATCCGGCCCGTTGCGACGCTTGTGAATGCCGTCCGTATGGGCGACAATTATGTAGTGGCATCGGAGGGCGCTTTCGGCATATTCGATCTGAACGGGAATTATGTACGCGCCACGAGTCCGGCCGGGGCGTTCGCCAATATTCAGCTCGATACAAGTGACGCCGATGCGTATTGGCAGGTCGGCAACAGGCTGTTCATGCAGGGCAGTTTGGCGTTGCCCGACGACGCTTCCGATTACGATTATTTCCAAAACGGGACCAAGTACGATCTGAAAACCTATTATTTCGACATTATCAGCGGCGAATGGGGAGAGATCGGTGACTTTAACGTCGTCGTAAATTCGAGGTCGAATCAGCAATCGGCGGATCAGGGTTCTCTGAATCCGAATGCCTATGCATTACTTGAAGTGCAGAAAATTTTGGACGGCAAGACGCTTTCGTCCATGTCCTATATGCAGACATACGGCACCGACGGCAAGGTGTATAAAGACTTGCAGGAGCTGCTCTCCGGGGCGATCATGGCTATGCCCGCAAAAGACTGTTTTTTGGTAGTGAGCGGAACGGAGGTCGTGTACTTCGATAAAAACGGGAACCGTATCGCGTCGTTGAATCCGTTTACGAAAGTTAAGTGGTTCGGGGAAGGGTATTTCATCGATGCCGCCGGGGAAAAACTGTACGACGCAAATTTCAATACGTTCTTTGAAGCGCCCGAAAACAGCACGATCATCCGAGTGACCGACAATAAAATTTATTACAGTACGCTGAGCGAATCGGCAGGCGTTGCGGCCGAGACAAAGTATTTCGTATACGACAAGGCAACGAGTACGGCAACGGAGCTGGCGTTGTTCGACGGCGACAGTATCAGCGCAAGCGGCACGTTCTATAAAGTAAAAGAAGGCGATACCGCATTTTCCGTCAAAGATTATTACGGCAACACCATAGCTTCCGATGTTGCCGTGCCTGAAAGCGGCGCGCTGTCTGTATTTACGGCCAATGGCGTATCGAACGAGAACGGAGTACTGTATGCCGTGACCGTGTCCGCGGGCGATACGGCGCAGACATATCTTGTAAAATATGCGTTGAACGGGTCCATTCCCAATTATTCGGCGATCGATATGAGCGATTTAATATAATGACGCGGTAAAAGCATGCGGCGGGCGCGAAAATGCCCGCCGCTTTTGCTTTTCCGAAAGCGCGCGAATGTATATACGGAAGGGAAAACATGCAAAAGCAAATCGAAAAAATTTAAAAAAATCCGCAAAACCGCAATCAAAACCGCTTGACAGTATTTTGCATATAAGATAAAATTTATTGAGTAAACAGACGAGGCGTCTATGGTACGCCCGGTACGATCATAAAATCAACAAGGAGAACAACATCATGAAGACCTACATGGCAAACGCCCAGACGGTAGAAAGAAAGTGGTATGTTGTAGACGCCGCAGGCGTACCTTTGGGCAGGCTTGCGTCTAAGGTCGCCGCTGTTTTGCGCGGCAAAAACAAACCCACGTTCACTCCTAACGTAGACGCGGGCGATTTCGTCATCGTCATCAACAGCGATAAGGCGGTTCTGACGGGTAAAAAACTCGACGACAAATTTTACAGGTACCACACCGGTTATATCGGCGGACTCAAAGAGGTCGCTTACCGCAAGATGATGGCGGAAAAGAGCGACGTAGCCGTTTACGAAGCGGTGCGCGGCATGCTCCCCAAAAATTCTCTGGGCAGAAAGATGATCAAAAAGCTCAGGGTATATAAGGGCGGCGAGCACAACCACGAGGCGCAAAAGCCCGAAGAACTCAAATTGTTTTAATGAGGTGAAACTATGGCAAAGGCAAATTTGAAAAAGAAGTTGCAGTTTTGGGGAACGGGCAGAAGAAAAAAAGCGATCGCCCGCGTTCGCCTCATTCCCGCGGGTACGGGCAGCATCGTGATCAACGACCGTGCGCTTGAAGATTATTTCCCGCAGGGCACCCTTCAATACATCGTCAAACAGCCCATCGTTCTCACCCAGACGGAAACCGCTTACGACATCGTGGTGAACGTCTGCGGCGGTGGCTATACGGGGCAGGCCGGTGCGATCCGTCACGGCATCGCGCGCGCGCTCATTCAGGCGCAGCCCGAGCTTCGCCCGGCGCTCAAAAAAGAGGGCTTCCTCACCAGAGACCCGAGAAGCAAGGAAAGAAAGAAGTACGGCTTGAAAAAGGCCCGCCGCGCTCCTCAGTTCTCAAAGAGATAATTTTCCGCCGAGCGGAAACAGAACAAGCAAAAACGCCGCGCCGCTTATGCGCGGCGTTTTGAATAGAAAGGGCTTGTCTTTTTTGCCGCGCGGCAGCGCCGCGCAAAGGCAAAAGAGAAAAAGCAAAATACGGTTTTGCGGAAGAAAAACAGTTTGTTTCGCCGTTCCCTGCGCGGCGTTGCGTCGTCAGGAAGGGGCATCACGGCTTGTTTTTGCGGTCGATGCTCTGCGATATCCGCTCGTGCCGCTCCAAGATCTGCGTGCATCGGGCGGCGCGCTGTTCGGCGGTAAAAATGCCGCCGCTTTCCTTGGCGGGCTCCTTTGCCCTTTCGGGCGCGGCGCTTCGTTTTTCGGCGGTCTCCCCTTCGACGGCGGAAGCGGTCAGGGAAGAGAGCGCGGAGAGCAGATTGAACAAACCGAATTTTTCCATGCGCGTGCACCTCGCAAAAAATTTGCGCTCTTTTCTTGCGATTTACGGCGCGCCGTTTCGTCCTTCGGCTCGTGCGGCGCGATAAAAACGGGAAAAGAGGGCGGAATCGTTAAATTTTCATCGTATTTTAATTTTTTTTGTTTGCTTAAACGTCCGTTTTAGTGTATAATGAAAAAGTATCGTAAACGGAGCGGCCGCAAAAGGGGAGCGCGTAACAGCGCGGTGCGGGCCGTTTGAAATAAGGCTGAAAGGAGCTTATGCGTTTTATGCTGAAAAAAGGCAAAAAATTGATTATAGCGGTTTTGGCGCTCGTCGTTGCGCTCGCTATGTTCGCCGCGTGCGGCAAAGATTATTCTTCCGACCCGCTCACACCTGCCGACACGACTTCTGCGCAGGTCAATTCCAACGGCGGGTTTGTCGTGGAAACGGGCGATTATATTTATTTTATCAACGGCGTGGAAGATTACAGCGCGAACAACACCTACGGCGAACCCGTAAAGGGCACGCTGATGCGCATTTCCAAAACGGATCTCGCCGCGGGCGAGTATGCGAACGCGCAGATCGTCGTGCCGCAGCTTCTCGTTTCGCAGGATTTTACCTCCGGTTTTTATATTTACGGAGACCGGGTGTATTACGCGTCGCCTACCACCGCGCGCAACCCTGACGGCGACGTGGAAAATTCCTATATCGACTTCAAGAGTTCCGCGCTCGATGGCTCCTCTACGATGAGCGGCTATTATGTGCGCATGAGCGACAACTCGACCGTTTACCGCTATGTGCAGAGCGAAGACGGCACCGTATATCTGCTCTATGTGGATTCTTCCAATACGGAGATCCATTCCTACAACACCGCCACGGGCGAGAACGTTACGCTCGTTGCGGGCTATCAGAGCTATATCCTCAATTCCGACGATCCCACCGATCCTTACGTCTACTATACGATGTCGGTCGTCAAAAATTACGGATACAGCGAGAGCTATCAGCAGGTATACCGCGCGAGCGCGTTCGATACCGAAAGCCCTTACGATTTGCAGCTCGGAGACAATTATACCGATAAGGAAACGGGCGAGGTGCTCGATTACGTCAACGTCGGCACGCTGATCTTCGACGGTATCGGCCAGAACAACCAACCCACCCCGTTCAACCACGATCTGACGGAGGGCGTTACCCCGTATTACCGCTATAACGGCGTCACTTATACGCTCGTGAAGTATACGAACGGCGGGCTCTATTATACGAATACGGAAAGTTCCGGCAGCAATATCCTTTACCGCCTCCCCGCGGCGCAGCTGGACGCGGCGCTTGCGGCGGATACGTGGAATTCCGTAACGGGCAACGCGAACAACGCGGAGGATTCCGCAACCGACATCAACGAACGCATCGCCATCGGAACGGACAAAGCGAGCGCTTCCGCCATCTTCTTTGAAAGCGAAGGCGTACAGTATTATATTTATGCGAGCGGCACGGAGATCGTGCGCGTGCAGGTCGGCGAGAAAAAAGCGGACGGCAGCCCCGCGCCTGGATTTGTGGTCGATGCGGTTCGTATCGCGGGGAACCTTTCCTCCTCTTCTTCCGACGACAGCTCCGACAGCAGCTCGGACAGCAGTTCCGACAGCTCTTCGACAAGCGCGACGCTCCTGTTTATCGACAACGGGTATCTCTACTTCACGCAGGGCGACAGCGGGATTTATCGCGTCAACTGCCTCGGTACGCGTGCTCAGTACGAGCTGCTCGGCCGCGGCGACGAATATACCGTCACGCGCTATCTCGACGTCACGTATTCTTCGAGTTGGTATACCCCGGAAATCGTGAACGGATATCTCTTCTTCGCAAATGCGGGCAGCTATGCCGAAACGTACGTGTTCACGATGGCAAACCCCGCCACCAACGAGGAACTCAAAGCGATCAACGAAAAGTACGAAGACGTGCAGAACGTGCTTTCCGACATTTCCGAAACATATTCGAACGCGGGCAATGCGGCAAACTACTATTATTATACGCAGGAAGCCGACATTTTGAACAACGAGGATTACGCCGAGAATTTCACTGCGGAAGACAAGGCGGTCTTTGAAGCGTTTGTGAACTGTACGGCGTACAATAACGCTTTTGACGCGAGCGTGTTGAAAGACGATACGGGCGCTTGGAACAATCGCGACTATTTTATCAACGCACTCGGCTTTATGGCGGAGGAAGACGCGGACAGCATAGCCGACAGCCTGCTTACCGATTTTATCGATACTGCGGACGATACTTCTTCCGACGACACGTCAGACGGCGGCTGGACGTGGCAGTGGGCGGCTCTGTTTGTGCCCATCGGCGTCGTAGTGATCGCGGGCGTGGTCGTTACGATCATACTGGTCAAAAAGAAAAAATCGCGCAGGGCGTAACCAAACCCGAGCAAAAAAGAGCGGAGTTTTTCCGCTCTTTTTATTTTATCGCAAAACATGGATACATTTTTGTAAAAATGAAGTAAAAAAATACAAAAATTCAAAAAAACATATAAAAAAACCCTTTACAAACGTGTAAAAACTATGTATAATCTATCGATGAAAAAAAAGGCGGAAAGCGACGGTATTTTTGCGGGAAAATGCACATAGTATCTGCCGTAATAATATTATTGTATTGAGCCGAGATAGGGAGGGAATCCTTTATGACAAAATATATCAAGTGTCCGCGGTGCGATCTTAACTATATCGACCCCGAAAAGCAGGAATACTGCGACGTATGCCTCGCGGAAATGCAGGGCGCGAAGCTGAAATTTGCTGACCTCGACGAAGAGGAAGACATGGAAAAGACGGAGCTGTGCCCCGTCTGCGGCGTGAACTATATGCGCTTCGGCGAAAAGATGTGCGACGAGTGCAAAAAGAACAGCGAATACGAGGAGGACGCCGACATCGATCCGGACAAAGACGAGGAATGGCGCAATTATCTCGACGAGGATGCCGACGCGCTCGACGAAGACGAGCCGCCTATCGACATCGGGGAAGACTTTGACGGAGAGTTTGACGACGACTTCGACGAAGAGGAGGAATACGAAAGCGAGTCTTCCGCAGACGACGATGACGACATTGCGATAGACGATCTCGCGGATTATGACGACGAGGATGACGAAGACGACGATGACGACGAGGACGACGATTTTTGATCTCGCCTTCGCGTTAAAATGATTTTTACAGGCGAACAAAAAGAGGGGAGGCGCAAAAAACTGCCTCCCCTTTATAATGCGAAGCCTCCCCGCTTTTGTGCGGGGAGGCTTCGCGCCTTTTGCCGATAAAAATTTAGTGCAAGCGCGGAGCGCGCCCGGTTCTTACGCTTTGTCTGCGAGGGCCTTTATTTTTACGCTGCCGCACAGCACTTCCGCATAGGCATAAGAGGTCTTGCCGCGGTAGTTTTTGTCGTACGGCTGTACGGTAAACAGAGCGGGATACACGCCCGAAAGCCTGCCCGTAAAGTGCACGATCTTGTTCCTGCCCAAATTCACGCGCACGGCCACGTCTTTTTCGTAAAAGTTTTTTATCTCGTTTTTGATGTTCTGGATATTCTGCGTCGGCTTGATCATGTTTCTATTTTTCCCGTTTCAAAAAAAATTATACCTATCGCGCGAAGCGACAATTTCCGCAGGCATACCGCGCCTTTTTTCCGCATAGAATAGGAGAGAACTAAAAAGCAAGGAGCAAAAAAGGCAATGTCTGTTTCGGGAAAATACGAAAAGATCGAGTATATCGCATCGGGTAAAAAAATCAACGCGCAGTCTATCGTGGAGTGCCGCCTGAACGACTGGGCGGATAACCGCGTGCTCGCCGTAAACGCGCGCGCCGTGTACGGCGGGGCGGAAGTCCTGTCCGGGGAGGTGCGTTACGGCGGAAGGCTGTATTTTACCGTGCTTGCCGCCACGCCCGAAGGCAGCGTGATCGGCGGGGAACGCGGCGCCGAATTTTCGCACCGCGCCGAATGCGAGAGCGCGGCACCCGCGCAGACGGCGGAGGTCGCGCTCCGCGTGGAAAAGGTGGAGGTGCGCAAAGACGGCAGGGCGCTTGTCCTCTCCGCCATTCTCTCAGCGGAAATAGAGCTGTTTGCCCCCGCCGAGATCTCCTATCTTTCCGGCGGGGAAGGCGTTGTATGCGATTTCCGCCCCGTGCGGCTCACGCAGGTCTATGCCTGCCGCGGCGAAGCGGAGATCGAGGAGGAATTCGATACCGATTACGTGGGAGACGTGCTCGCCCACAGCGAAACGGTCTTTATAAACCGCGTCGTCGCGTCGGCGGGCGCCTTGGAAGTTTCGGGAGAGATCAACCTCGGCATTCTCGCAAAGAGGGAGGGGGAAAGCGATACCGTCTCTTACGAACGCCTCATTCCCTTCCGAGCCGAGATCCCGTGCGACGACGCCGTAACGGGCTGCGGCTGCACCGCTTCCGGCTTTATCCGCTCGGTCAACGTGTCCGCCTCTTGCGACGAAGATAAAAACCGTTGCCGCATCGCGGCGGAATTCACGTTGGAGCTTCGCGGCAGGGTCTACCGCGGCGAAAACGTACATATGAGCGCAGACGCCTTTTGCCCCGGCTTTGAGAGCACGCTCGAACGCGCGGAGATCGCTTCCCGCGAGCCCGTTGCGGCATTTACGGCGAGCGAACGCATTTCCGGAACGGCGGCGATCTCCGAGAGCGTAGATTTTGCCTGCGCCCTGCAAGCGGTCGCCTTCGGCGGGTGTCTCGCCGCGGCGAGCGCGGAAGACGGCTTTGTGACCTGCGAGGGCGTCGTGTCCGCATACGTGCTCATGAAAGACGGAGAGGGCAACCCCAAGAGCTGCGAGGTGAGCCTGCCCTTTTCTTTCCCCGTCAAGTGCGATCGCGCGCGGAAGGGGCAGTCTGCCGAGGTCGGCGCGATCGCCTGCGGCATCGCCGCCAGGCAGAAAAAGGAGGGCGAGCTGGAAGCGGAATGCGCATTGAAGCTGTATTTTACGCTCTTTGCGAGCGAAAGCTCGTCCGCAGTCACCCATATCGAGGCGGGGGAACCCGCGCCCGAATGCGACGTCGCCGTCAGCGTATACGTTCCCTGCGTGGGAGACGGGCTTTGGGAGATCGCAAAAAAGCTCGGCCGTTCGCCCGAAGAGGTGCGTCGCACCAACGCGGGGCTGGAATTTCCGCTAAACGGCAGCGAGCGCATCGTCGTATACCGTAAAAAAGAGATCGGATTTTGATTTTCGTGCGCGGCGCCCGTACAGGGCGCCGCGCACGTGTGTATTTCGGAATAGAATGTTTTTCGTATGCCCTGCGCGCCGCAAAGCGGCGTGTTTTTTGTCTTGCGTGAGCTTTTGGCGAAAAATGTGCGCGCCGTGTTTACATTTTCTAAAATTCATGGTATAATGAAAAAAGATTTTACCGCCGAGAGGAGAGCCGTGTTCGCAAAAAAGGTAAAAAGCTATGCGAAGGTCAATCTTTCGCTGAATATCCTCGGGCAGAAAGACGGGTACCATCTGATCGACAGCGTCGTCGCGAATATAGACGTATGGGATACCGTCTGCGCAAAGCCCCGTTCCGACCGGCTCATAAACGTGTATATGCACGGGCTCGGCAGTGAAAATATCCCGCCCGAAAAGAACAACGCGGTCAAAGCGGGCGAGGCGTTCGTTTCCGCGTTCGGCACCAAGGGCGCGGATATAGAAATTTATAAGGATATCCCCATGGGCGCGGGGCTGGGAGGCTCCTCCGCAGACGCGGCGGGCGTTCTCAACGCCCTTGCCAAGCTGTATAAAGTCAAAGACAGGGCGGCGTTGAAATCCCTTGCCGACGCGCTCGGTTCGGATACGGGCTACATGCTCTCGGGCGGATTCGCCCGCATTGCCGGGCGGGGAGAAAAGGTGCAGCCGCTCGACTGCAAAAGGCGGCTGTACATGCTCCTTTTCCTGCCGGGAGAAGGCGTTTCGTCGGGAGAATGCTACCGCGAGTACGACCGATGCCCCGATGCGCCGCGAACCGACAGCGCGGGGCTGGCGCAGGCGCTTTCCGCGGGGGATTTTTCTGGCATTGCGGAAAACGTTTACAATGCTCTCGGCGCGCCCGCGGCAAGGCTTTCCGACGGCGTAAAAGAGGCGCTTTCGGCGGCGGCTTCCTTTAACCCTTCCGCATACGCGGTAACGGGCTCGGGCAGCGGCGTTTTCGCGCTGTTCGAGGGGGAAGAGCTGTGCCGCTGGGCAAAGAGCCGTTATAAAGGAAAATTGCGCACGCGCGTCGTCAGAACGGTCATGCCGAAGGACGCGAAGGTGAGCCGCCTTGCGAGCCCGTTCGCCCTCACGGAGGAAGAGATCTCGCGGGCAAAGGGAGAAGACGAATAATTGCCGGCCGCACGGCCGCGCATGCAATATAAGGAGTAAACGGCAAATGGAAGAGAGGAATCTCGAATTAGACGACGACGGAAAGATCAAACTGAAGAAGAACCGCGAAGATTTTTTGTCGGAAACGCCGTCCGATGAGGGCGACGACATCGTCATCGAAGTGCCCGATTTTGAATCCTTCCGCGAAGAAGACGGCAGAGTGGGACTTTCTGACGAGGAGCTTGCCGCCAAAGCGAAGGAGCGCGAGGAGCGCGCGGCGACGAAAAAGGAAACGGCGGAAAAACTGCTCGAAGAAGCGGACGCGCTGTTCGACGCGGGCGATTTCGTCGGCGCGGGAGAAAAGTATTTGGACAGCGCCGCCGAATACGCCGCAGACTGGCGGCCGTGGTTCGGCGTCGTCAAGGTGCAGACCAAAGATTTTACCGACTTTCACGACGTGTACGACTGCCAAAAGGCGTACGAGCGCGCTTTCCGCCGCATGAGCGAGCAAGACAGAGCGTCCCTTTCCGAAAAATATCTGCCTTCTATGGAGGGCATGATCGCGAAGAATGCGGAGGAAGCGGACAGGCTGATGCGCGAAGACGAGGCGGAACGCGCCGCCGCGCGGGAAGGCCTGCGGGCGGAAAGCAAGTCGCGCACCGTCGGAATGATCGTTTTCGTCGCGTTGTTTGCGGCGTTTGCGGTCGCGGGCGGCGTGCTTGCCGCGTTTATCAGCTCGGTAAAGGGCATGCAGATCCTGATCCCCGCTATCGTCTGCATCGCGGCGGCGGTCGTACTGCTGTTTTTTGCGGCGTGGGCGGTCAAAAGATGTATTTTCGCGCGGCTCGCGCTGTCGGCGAATCTGCGCGCGGGTACGACGGCCGCAGGCAAAAAGGCGGCGGAGCTTACCGAGTACGGCGAGCTGATGCAGTCCATTGCAGACAATTTCAGGTACGGGCTGAACGAAAGCGGACAGTAAAAACGGGCTCCGTGCGTTCGGAGGATAAAACGAATGAGATTTTTAAAAAAATGGAATGAAAAGCACCCGCTTCTCATGGAGATCGTGCGCTTTTGCATCGTGGGCGGGCTCGCCACGGTGGTGGATATGGTCGTTATGGGCGTCGTGCTCTATCTGTTCGAGCCGGAGCTTTATCCGCATTTTTATAACGTGTGGATCGGCGGGGGAGAACCTTCCACGCTCGCCACGGTCGTCGGAACGGGCGCGGGCTTTATACTCGGGCTGTTCGTGAACTACTTTTTGTCCGTTCTGTTCGTTTTCGAGGAAAAGGGAAAGAGCAAAAGCGTTTTCGGCTTTACCGTTTTTGCGGTCTTGTCCGCAATCGGGCTGGGGATACACCTTTTGGGCATGTATATCGGTTACGATCTTCTGCACATCAACGAATGGATCGTAAAGATCATTCTCACGGCGGTCGTGATGGTATACAACTACGTATCCAAAAAACTGCTTTTGTTCAAAAAGGCAAAAAAAGAGGGAAAAACGGAGAAGCTGCCCGAAAGCGGAAACGGGGAAGAAGTTTAAGAAGGTATGTTACACAAAGAGGAGATTATATGAAAAAACTGAGCATCGTGGTTCCTTGCTATAATGAGGAAGAGTGCCTGCCGCTTTTTTATGAAAAGACGGGCGAGGTCGTGGCGCAAATGCCGATAGAAACGGAATTCGTTTTTGTGGACGACGGCAGCACGGACGGCACGCTGCGCATTTTGCGCGAGCTTTCCGCCAAAGACAAGCGTGTAAAATATGTATCTTTTTCCCGCAATTTCGGCAAAGAAGCGGGCTTGTATGCCGGGCTGAAACATACGACGGGCGATTTTGTTTCCGTAATGGACGCAGACCTGCAAGACCCTCCCGAGCTGTTGCCGAAAATGTATGAAATATTGACCTCCGGAGAGGATTACGACTGCGTTGCGAGCCGCCGCACCACGCGCAAAAACGAGCCGAAGGTGCGCAGCGCCTTTGCAAGGCTGTTCTACAAGCTCATCAATAAGATGACGGATACGGAGATCATGGACGGCGCGCGCGATTTTCGCATGATGACCCGCCGCATGACGGACGCGATCCTGTCTTTGCCAGAGCGCGAACGTTTCAGCAAGGAACTGTTCAGCTGGGTAGGGTTTAAAACAAAGTGGCTGGATTACGAAAATATAGAACGCGCGAAAGGGCAAACAAAGTGGAGCTTCAAAAAGCTGACGAAATATGCGGTCGGCGGGATCGAAAGCGCGACGCCCGCTCTTTTGAAAATCAATCTCGTGTTCTTTGCCTTGTTCTTTTTGGCGTGCATCGGGTTTGTGATCGCGGATATCGTGCTCGCGGCTACGGGGCAATACGTTAGTTCCCTGTTTATCCTGTTGCCGATCCTGTTCTTTTGTGTTTCTGTGTTGTTTTTCGGCATATTCGTGTTGGGCGAATACGTCAAAAAGATATTCTTGCAGGTGCGGGGCAGAGCGCTTTATATAGAAAAGGAAACGGAGCAAACTCGGCCGAAGGGGGAGTAGGCAGGTGCGTTGTTCGGCTGTATTGAAAAAACTGAATGAAAAGAGAGGCGCGAAGCTGTGGCTGTATTTTTTTGCGGCCGCAGCAATCGCGCTTTTTGTGCTTTTGCTCCCGTTTATCGTGCGGGGGCACCATCTTATATGGGCGTCGCAGGCGGCAGACGGGGCAACGCAGCATCTGACTTTTCTGGCGTATCTGCGCGAGGTCGGGTGGCTGAAAGCGGTGGGCAGCTACGATTTCCGTTTGGGGCTCGGCATGGATTTTATGTCGGCAATGAGTTTCATGTCTCTCTTCGACCCCTTTAACGTGTTCGTGTTTATTCTGCCGTTCGACGTCGTATGGGTTTACGACGTGATCATGGTCTTAAAATTTTTTGCGGCGGGAGCGGCAATGTTTGCCTACCTGCGCTACCGCAGGGTGCAGGGCGGGTACGCGGTCATATTTTCCCTGCTGTATATGCTTTGCGGATATATTTTATACACGTTTGTCCGCCATCTCAATCTCACCTCGGGAGCGATCTATCTTCCCCTCATGATCATGGGGCTCGAACAGGTCTATCGCAGAAAAAATCCCTTCGCTTTTTTGGGCTTTTCCTTTCTGTGCCTGATCAATTCCTTTTATATGTTCTTTTTCAACTCGGTATTTGTGGTGCTTTACGCGCTGCTGTATCACGCCGAGATCTGCAAAAAAGAGCAAAAGCCCTATCTCCGCACGCTGGTTCCCTCTCTGTGGCGCGTCGCGGCGTTTTATCTTGCGGCGATCTTTGCCGCGGGGTTTGTGCTTTTGCCGAGCGCGTATGCCTATCTGCACGCCGCGCGCGGCGGGTCTAAGGGGCTGGATTGGTTTGACCTGAAAAACCTGCTCCTCGAACTCGTCTCTTTTGTCGCGCCGACGGTCGGTACAAACTATGCCGCGCTGTGCATGAACCTCTTTTTGCTCGTTCCGGCGATAGGCGCCGTGCTGTTTGCGCGCGGGCGCACTTTTGCATATAAGGTGAGCACCGTGGCGCTGACGGCTGGCTTTCTGATCCCGCTGTTCGGCTACTTCATGAACATCTTTAATTACAGCAACAACCGTTGGTCTTATATTTTGTCTTTCTGCATTTTTTCCATGCTGGCGCTGCAATCGAAGGAATGGGAGGAGCGGGAATATTCCGTTCCCGAACGGCGCAAGCTCGCCAAAGCGCTTTGCGTTTATTTCGGGCTCGTCGCCCTTTTCGGCGGCGCGTACGGCATCGCGGCATGCGCGCAGAGCTCCCTTTCTTCGGGGGTAAAATGGGCGCTCATCGCGCTGATGTGCGCCGCTTTGCTCGCGGTGCTCGGCGTCGTCGTATGGGCGTTTTTGCCGAGATCTTTTCTTGCGGACAAGCCCGCCGACGGAGTCGCCGTTTCCCCCAAGATCCTGGATAACCGCGCGGCGCGCGCCCTTGCGAAGCCGTCCGTGCTTTCCGTGCTGTCGGTGCCGCTCGCGCTCGTTCTCGCTTTTTGTTACTATGTCGGCTATTCCGCGCAGCATGGCGGCGCGGCGGTGTATCGCGGGCTGTATTCGGCGGACGAGGCGTATGTTTCCGCGCAGAACGAGACGGAGTTTTTCCGTACCGACGTGCAGGCGGCGGATACATGGTGGGGCAGTTTTACCAACCGCAGCGTAAATAACGAGTATATGGGCACGGTGCTGTATAACTCGATGAATGCCGACGCGGTATATGGCTTTCTTGCGGAAAATCAGGTTTACAACCCGCCGCGCAACCTCGGCATGAGCGGCCTTGACGATCGCCCCGCGCTGCAAAGCCTGCTTTCCGTCAAATATTATTACGGTACAAACGGCGGCTACGGTTTTCATAAGCTGGAAGGGCGGGAAAATCTGTACGAAAACGAAAATTATATCCCCTTCGGCTTTATGTACGAAAACACCGTTTCAGAAGAATATTATAACTCCCTCGACCCCGTTCTTAAACAGCACGCCATGCTCTCGGCAATGGCGGTAGAGGGCGAAGGCACTCTTTCGTCCGTTCCGACAGGAGACCTCCTGTCGTTGCCCTTGGCGTTCTCCGAGGGCAACGCAGAAAACTTTGTTCTCAAAGGGAAAGACACAGTTACGCTCACCGTTTCCGGCTGTGCGGGCAAAGAGGTATATATCAGGCTGAACGGGGCTTCCGAGGTCAGGGAGACGACGGAATTTTCCGTTTCCGGCAGTAACAAAACGCGTACCGTGCGGTTTACCGAATACGGCTCGAATATGTACAGTGCCGACCGCGACGCCTGCATCTTTTTAGGCGTTTGCGAGGAAGACGATATAACGGTAACGCTTTCCCTTATACAGGGGAGGCAAATCTCCTTTGATTCTGTCGAAGCGCTGGGCTACGACGCCGCCGCGTACCGTACGGCGGCGGAAAAGCTGCAAACGGCGGCGCATATGGAAAATATCGCGTGGGACGGGAACGTCCTTTCCGGCAATATCACGCCGGATGCGGCGGGCTGGCTGTTCCTGTCCGTCCCGTACGACGAGGGCTGGACGGCGTTTGCAGACGGTAAAGAAGCGCCGCTCCTGCGCGCAAATTCCGGCTTTATGGCGATCGAACTTTCCGCAGGTGAGCATGAAGTTTCGTTGGAATACGAAACGCCGTGGCTGAAAGAGGGCGCGGTGCTCTCCCTTGTCGGCGTTGCCGCGGCCGCCGCGCTCACGGCGGTATGGGCGGTTTCGGCTAAAAAATCGAAAACAAAGGCATAAAAGAATAAAAGATACGGTTTACCAAAATTTTCGGAACAAAAGAAGGATCGTATGGATCAGATTCAACAGTCGCACAGGCATCTGCGCATTCCCGCCGCGGTTTTGCTTTGCATTATTACGGCTTTTGTCGGTGTCAGTATATGTTCGATGAACTCGTTTTTATATCCGATGAACGATTGGCTGGATATAAATTGTTTTTATACCGTGGGCAGAGGCATGTTTCACGGGCTTGTGCCGTACAGAGACCTGTATGAACAGAAAGGCCCGCTGCTATATTTTTTATACGGGCTGGCGGATCTCGCATTTCCTTCGTCTTATCTGGGCGCGTGGCTGCTCGAATGGATCGCGGGCGCGTGCTTTCTTTGGCTGTTTTACAAAACGGTGCGGCTATTTACGGAAAGTAAGGCTCTTTGGATAATTCCTGTGGCGGCGTTTGCCGTTTTTGGTTCCTTTGCCTTTGCCAAGGGCGGCTCGGCGGAGGAGCTTTGCCTTCCCTTCTTTATGGGAGCCGTCTATGTGTGCCTGCGGTATTTTGTCAAAGAGCCGTCCGCTCCGATGCCCTGCGGCGCCGTCGCCGTGCAGGGGGTTTGCGCGGGCTGTGTGTTCTGGATCAAGTTTACCCTGGTGGGATTGTATGCGGCATGGGCGGTCGTTCTCATCGTATTCTATTGCAGGCGCGGTTTTTTAAAGCAGCTTTTTATTGCCGCGGCGCTCTTTATAGCGGGCTTTGCCGTTGCCGCGCTCCCGTGGTTTATTTATTTCGGAGTGAACGGGGCGGTCGAGGATTGGCTCTCCGTCTATATTTCAGACAACATTTTCCTTTATGCGGGCAGGGCAGACAGCGGCGTGGCAGACGCCGTATTCGATCGGTTGGGATCGTTTTTCCGCGATCTCGCATGCAATGTGTTTTTCACGGCGCCCGCTTGGGCGGGTATGATCTATGCCACGGTTCGCCGCAAGGCTGTCGGCTTAAACGGGTGGTTCGTCGCCGCAGTCTGGTCAATGTTCGGAGCGCTCGCGCTCGGCGTTTATATCGGCAGCAAGATCTATTATTACTATTGTCTGCCGCTTTCCGTATTTGCGGCGGTATTCGCGCTGCCGTGCGCGCGCTTTGCTGCCCGCGTCAAAGGAACGGAGGGCCCCTCCGTCTCCCTCTCGGAAGAGGGAGACGTTTCGTGCGTTAAACGCAAAAAGCTCATGTCTGCGGCAGCTTTGGCGCTCGCCGTCGTACTGTGCGGGGCGGGGTGCTTTGCCGTGAGCGGCAACACCTTTTTTGCCGGAGGAAAAGACGCAATGTTTCCGCAGCTGACCATAGCCGAATATATCCGCGAAGACTCGGAAAACCGCGGCGAGGAGATCACATGCCTCAATTTTGCGGGATTGGACGGCGGCATTTACCGAGCCGTCGGCGCGGCGCCGCCCGTTCGTTACTTTGCGGCGCTCAACGTGGCGACGGAGGAAATGACGGAAAAACAATTCGAACTTTTGAAAAAGCACGGCGTGCGCTACGTCGTTACATATAAAGATATCGGGCGCGAAAAGCTGCGCGGGCTTCCCGAATATGAACTCGTATACGAACAGACCTATTATCCGGGTGAGGTGTATCGGTTTGTTACGACGCGTACATGGTCGCTTTATCGCCTGTCTTCTGAATATACGGTACAGACATAGCGCCGCTTTTTTCGGAGAAATCTTTTGCCGGGGCTGTCCGCCGCCGTCAAAAGGAAACGCAAAATCGTTTTTCGGATTTGCCGAAAAGTTTTCTTCAAACGGGATCGGTCAAAGTTTATAAAGGCGGCGGAAGGCGCAAGAGCGCCTTCCGCCGCCTTTATAAAATAGAGAAAAAAGCGGGCGGAAATTTTAACAAACCCTTGCAATGCGCTCCAAAAGGTGTTAATATAAAAACAGGCGGAATATTCCGTCCGCCGAGGGGCTTTTTGATAGAAATTCACAAACTTCGTTCGTGCCGATAAGATTTTATTTTTTGAGAAAAAATGTTGCAACCGTTTGACAACGGCAGGTATGATTTGATAAAATTTTATCGATAAAAAGATATCAATAAATTTTTATCAATACTTGTCCGTCGGGTTTTGCGAGCAATGGGGAACAACAAAGAGATCACAAACGTCTCGAAAGCGACCATAGGCAGAATGCCTGCGTACCTGCGCTACCTGAAAGAAAAGGAGCTTGCGGGGGAGCGAACCATCTCGTCCACCGCCATTGCCGAGGATCTGAAACTCAACGCCGTGCAGGTACGAAAAGATCTTGCCGTTATCAGCTCGGTCGCGGGAAAGCCGAAACTGGGCTTCGAGATCGCAGACCTCATCGCAGACATCAACCGTTTTTTGGGATACGATAACGTAACCGACGCGGTTTTGGTCGGCGCGGGAGGGCTCGGCAGCGCGCTTGCAGGGTACGGCGGCTTCCGCAATTACGGGCTGAACATCGTCGCGGCGTTCGACGTCGACCCCGAAAGGATCGGCAAAAAGATCAACGGCGTGCCCGTGTTCGACGCGCGCGAGATCTCGCACATGGTGCGAAGGCTGAACGTTCTGATCGGCATCATCGCGGTACCCAAGGCTTCGGCGCAGCAGGCTGCCGACGCGCTCGTTGCGGGCGGCGTTCGGGCGATCTGGAATTTCGCCTCTGCGCATTTGAACCTGCCGGACAGCATAGCAGTTAAAAACGAGGATATGGCGGCGTCGCTCGCGATACTGTCCAAACGCCTCGCGGAAATTTTATACAACGAGAAATAATTTTTATAAGGAGAGGTCTCATGGAGAACGAAAAAATCGTCGACACTGTCGAAGCCTTGATGGCTAAGATCGAACAGGTCAGAAAAGCGCAGGAGATTTTCGCGACGTACAGCCAAGAGCAGGTGGACAAGATCTTTGCCGCCGCAGCCCTCGCTGCCAACAGCCAGCGTATTCCGCTCGCGAAAATGGCCGTCGCCGAAACGGGTATGGGTATCGTGGAGGATAAGGTCATCAAAAACCATTATGCCTCCGAGTATATCTATAACAAGTACAAGCACACCAAAACGGTGGGCGTTGTAGAAGAAGACGCTTCTTTCGGCGTCAAAAAGATCGCGGAGCCCATCGGCGTGGTCGCGGCGGTCATTCCGACCACCAACCCGACTTCCACGGCGATCTTCAAAACGTTGATCTGCCTCAAAACGCGCAACGGCATCATCATCTCGCCGCACCCGCGCGCAAAGGGCTGCACCATCGCGGCTGCCAAGGTCGTGCTCGAAGCGGCCGTAAAAGCGGGCGCGCCCGAGGGCATCGTCGGCTGGATAGACGTACCTTCGTTGGAGCTCACCAACACCCTTATGAAGACGGCGGACATCATTCTCGCGACGGGCGGCCCCGGCATGGTGCGCAGCGCGTACAGCTCGGGCAAACCGGCTCTCGGCGTCGGCGCGGGCAACACTCCCGCCATCATCGACGAAACGGCTGATATCAAAGTTGCCGTCAACTCCATCATTCACTCCAAGACCTTCGACAACGGCCTTATCTGCGCGTCCGAGCAGTCTGTCATCGCGGAAGACGCCGTTTACGACGCCGTCAAGGAAGAGTTCGTAAAGCGCGGCTGCTATATCCTCAACGACGAAGAAAAGGACAAGGTGCGCAACACCATGATCATCAACGGCGCCCTGAACGCGAAGATCGTCGGCCAGCGCGCGCCCAAGATCGCCGAGATCTGCGGCTTTACCGTTCCCGATACGGCGAAGATCCTCATCGGCGAAGTGGAGAGCGTGGAACTGGAAGAGGCGTTCGCGCATGAAAAACTTTCCCCCGTTCTCGCGCTGTACCGCGCAAAGGATTTCGACGAGGCGGTCGCCAAGGCGGAGCGCCTCATTGCGGACGGCGGCTACGGCCACACCGCTTCCCTCCACATCGACGTTGTGAAGGGCAAAGAAAAGATCGAAAAGTGGCAGGAAGCGATGAAGACCTGCCGTATGATCATCAACATGCCTTCCTCGCAGGGCGCGATCGGCGACATTTACAACTTCAAGCTCAACCCTTCGCTCACCCTCGGCTGCGGCACGTGGGGCGGTAACTCGGTTTCCGAGAACGTAGGCGTAAAACACCTTCTGAATATCAAGACCTTAGCGGAGAGGAAAGAAAATATGCTTTGGCTCAGACTGCCTGAAAAAGTTTATCACAAGAGGGGCTGCCTGCCCGTTGCCCTCGACGAGCTCAAAAACGTCATGGACAAGAAGAGGGCGTTCATCGTAACCGACGAATTCCTGTATAAAAACAACTATATCAGACCCATCACCGACAAGCTGGACGAAATGGGTATCCGTTATACCTGCTTCTACAACGTTGCGCCCGATCCCAACCTCGCCTGCGCGAAGGAAGGCGCAAAACTCATGACCGAGTTCCAGCCCGACGTGATCATCGCCCTCGGCGGCGGCTCCGCGATGGACGCGGGCAAGATCATGTGGGTGCTCTACGAACACCCCGAAGTGGACTTCCTCGACATGGCTATGCGCTTCATGGATATCCGCAAGAGGGTGTACACCTTCCCGAAGATGGGCGAAAAGGCTTACTTCATCGCGATCCCTACCTCCGCGGGTACGGGTTCGGAAGTTACGCCGTTCGCGGTCATCACCGACGAAACGACGGGCATCAAATATCCTTTGGCAGACTATGAACTGCTCCCGAAGATGGCGATCGTCGACTCCGACTTCATGATGACGATGCCGAGGGGACTTACCTCCGCTTCCGGTATCGACGCGCTCACGCATGCGCTCGAAGCATATGCTTCCGTCATGGCTACGCCTTATACCGACGGCCAGGCGCTCGTTGCGGCGAAGCTGATATTCCAGTATCTGCCCCGCGCATACGAGAACGGCGCAAACGATCCCGAAGCGCGCGAAAAGATGGCGGACGCTTCCTGCATGGCAGGTATCGCGTTTGCAAACGCATTCCTCGGCGTATGCCATTCCATGGCGCACAAGCTGGGCGCGTTCCATCACCTGCCGCACGGTATCGCGAACGCTCTGATGATCGACGAAGTGATCCGCTTCAACAGCGCAGAAGTTCCCACGAAGATGGGCACCTTCCCGCAGTACGCATATCCTCATACCAAGAGAAGGTATGCCGAAGTTGCTGAGTTTTTGGGCATCGGCGGAAAAGACGACGACGCGAAAGTCAAAAACCTCATCAAGGCGATCGACGAACTCAAAGAAAAGATCGGCATCAAAAAGACGATCAAAGACTACGGCGTAGACGAAAAGAACTTCCTCGACAGGCTCGACGAAATGAGCGAACAGGCGTTCGACGACCAGTGCACCGGCGCGAACCCCCGCTACCCGCTCATCTCCGAGATCAAAGAGATGTATCTCAAATGCTATTACGGTAAATAAGGAGGGGAAATTACCATGGCGGAAATTATTCAGAAAACAGAAAAAAAGACTATTTACAGAGAGGGCAAAACGCTCGTTAAGCTGTTCAACAGCTCTTATCCCAAGTCCGACGTTTTGAACGAAGCGCTCAACACGGCGCGCGTTGAGGAGGGTACCTCCCTCAACGTGCCCGCCGTGCACGAAGTAACAAAGGTGAACGGCGAGTGGGCGATCGTTCTCGATTTCGTAGAGGGCAAGACCATGCAGCAGCTGATGGACGAAAACCCCGATAAGATGCAGCAGTATCTGGAAGAATTTGTCGACTTGCAGGTGGAGGTGCTTTCGCAGAAGGTGCCGCTTCTGACCAAGCTGAAAGATAAGATGCACCGCAAGATCTCCGCGACCAAGTTCGACAAGACGACCCGTTACGACCTGCACATTCTTTTGGACTCTCTCCCGCAGCACGATAAACTCTGCCACGGCGATTTTAACCCCGGCAACATCATCGTCAGCCCCGACGGAAGAAAGTTCATCATCGACTGGGCGCACGCAACGCAGGGCAACGCCCGCTGCGACGCGGCGCGCACCTACCTCCTTTTCAAACTTGAAAAGAAAGATGACATCGCCGAAGAATACCTCAAACTCTTCTGCGAAAAGACGGGTATCGCCAAACAGCTCGTGCAGAAGGCGCTCCCGATCGTTGCGGCGAGCCAGACGACGAAGGCCGTTCCCGAAGAACAGGCTTTCCTCGAAAAGTGGGTCAACGTGGTGGACTACGAGTAATTTCAGCAATTCACAAAAAAGCGCCGAGTTTTCGGCGCTTTTTTGTGAGTTTGAGGGCTCTGCCCTCTGCGGCGCGCTTTTTGAGGGGAACGCCATATAATGCGCGCCGCATTCACCCGCAGAGGTCGCGGGTATGCGACAAATTGAGTGCGCTTATTGAAAAGCGCGGTTTTCAAACGCGCCGTAAAATGTTTTAGTTCACGAAAAATGATTTGTGCAGACAAATCATTTTTCCGTGATGTGAAAGACAACCCGCCGTCGGCATTGCGCCGTGCGGCGGGATTTTCTCTCTGCGCGGCATTGTAAGGGCACACAAAAAAATGAATGCCGCGCATTCACTCTTTCCTCGGAAGCCAAAGTATTGGCAAACAAGGTTGCGCTGCGGAAAAGCGTGGTTTTCCTTGCGCGAAGGAATCGTATTCACAAAAAAGCGCCGAGTTTTCGGCGCTTTTTTTCGTGCGTTTAAGGAAAGGACGTGCCCGGTATTGCAGTTTTGGTTCGCAATGCAGATTTTTGTTGTCGTTTTACAAAAGACAGGTGATATGATAGAATAAGTGAAAGGTTCACGGGGGAGAGAATATGGCGCCTGTATATCAGGAACAACTGAATCAGCTTTTGCAGGCGTTGCAAGGAGGCGAAGCGGAAGCGCTCGACGGAATTTATTTCCTGATCGGAGGGCGAATGCTCGCGCTCGCCCGCGGTATTGTCAGGAACCGAGAGGACGCCGAAGACATTGTAAACGAAAGTTTTATAAAGCTGGTACGCGGCATCAAAATTACCGCGTCGGGACGAACGGATATGCCTTTGTCATGCGGATCGTGCGCAATAGCGCTTTCGATCTGCTGCGCCGGCGAAAGATCCGTGCGGAGGAGGATATCGACGATTTTTTCCACCTGACGGACGAGCGGTACGATGCAAGGCGCGTCGAGCAAGCTGTTCTGCTCGAAGATGCGGTAAAACGATTTGTAACGATTCTCGGTTGCGTGGTACTGACGGTTGCCTTATTCTGCGGTTGCGGCGTTGCACCGGATAGCGGAATGGGCGAGGATGTTCCGGACGGCTCCTCGGATTTGACTTGGGATACAGATGGCGAAAATTATGAGTATGACAGTATCGCCGAACAGGGATTCTGCGATGTACGGGAGACGCCGTCCTCCTATTTTTCGTTAGACCGCAATACTGCCGGATATTCTTTTGTGCGCGCGCAGATTCGGCAAAATCTTCCCGTTGCCGCCGATTCGGTGCGGTTGGAAGAGCTGGTCAACTATTTTGATTATGATTACCCTCTTCCCGAACAGGGCGAAGGGATAGGCGTGTCGGCATATCTTTCAGACTGCCCTTGGAATGAAGAGCACAAGCTGATGACGGTAGGCATCAGAACAGCGGAAGCAGTCGTCGGGGGAGACGCAAACTATGTGTTGCTCATAGACGTATCCGGATCGATGGGCGGCTCGGTATACGGTTACGAAGGCATGAGCCGGCTCGAACTCGTCAAATACGGGGCAAACAAGCTTGTTGACGGCTTGGGCGATAGCGACAGAGTTTCCATCGTAACATATGCGAGCGGCGTGGAAACGGTATTGGAAAGCACCGCGGCGACAAAGGAAGGAAAGACGAAGATCCGCAGCGCGCTTTCGAGGCTTGCTTCGTACGGCTCTACGAGCGGGGCGGACGGCTTGCAGCGCGCTTACGAGCAGGCGGAAGCGCATAAAGCGGAAAACGGGAACAACCGCGTGATTATGCTGACGGACGGCGATTTCAACGTCGGTATTTCCGATACCGAGGAACTTACCGAATTTATCCAAGACAAGGCAAAAAGCGGCATTGCGCTGTCAGTCGTCGGCGTAGGGCTTGGCAATACGCGAGACGATCTGATGCAGGCTCTTGCCTTAAACGGAAACGGCAACTATTCCTATATCGATACCCAACTCGAAGCGGAAAAGGTATTTACCGAAGAATTGGCGGGAACGCTTTATACCGTTGCCTATGACGCCAAGGCCGGCGTTACTTTCAATGCGGATACGGTATCGTCGTACCGGCTTTTGGGATACGACATGAAGTTGATTTCCGAGGACGATTTCAATAATCCTGAAACGGATACGGGCGAGATCGGCAGCAACCTGTGCGTGACGGTAATGTACGAATTGGTCCCGAATGCTTCGTCTCCTAAGAATACGGAAAGCGGACTGGCAAACATTGCGGTACGCTATCGCGATACGGCGCAGCAGGATCGTGAAGCCGCGCTTGCGGTAACGGGCGGAGAATCTGAAACGGAGGATACGCAGTTCGCCTCTTGCGTCGCGGAGTTTGCGCTCGTACTGCGGCAATCGAAATATCGCGGCAGCGCGTCGCTCGAAAACGTGCTTGCCCGTTTGAACGGTTTGGAAAGTTATCTTGCCCAGGACGAGTATAAGCAGGAATTTAAGCAAATCGTATCGCTTGCCGAAGAAAGCGGATTGTATGATGTACTGTCTGATCAGGAGGATATGCCCGTTGCATGATCCGTTTCGGCGGGGAACGGAAAAGTTTTTTTCGTGCGTTTGAAGGCGCTGTTTTTCCGCGGTTTCATAAAGAGCGGAGAATGCGGCATAATAGAAATATCTTGAATCAGGGAGGAAACAAATGCCGCAGACTCTGCAATATATTCTCATCGCCGTCGCCGCGATCATCGTGCTGGTCATCGTTTTAAAGCTCTTTAAGGTCGGCTTCAAAACGATACTCAAAATCGCGATCAACGCCGCCATCGGCGTCGGGGCGATCTTTCTTTTGAATCTCATTCCCAACGTAGCGATCCCCATTACCTGGTGGACGGCGCTCGTATCGGGTATTTTCGGCGTGCCCGGCGTCATCGTGCTGTTGATTTTAAGCTTTTTTATTTGATTCGAAATGTTGTTTCCCCGAGAGGGAAAGAGCGTTCCGTTCTTTTCCTCTCGGGGCTTTTTCCGTTGACGGAACAGAGCCTGCGCTTTGACGGGCGGTGCCTCTCCGCACAAAATCAGGGGAACGCTTGCAAACTCGGCAACGGAAGCATGAAGGTTTCGGCAAAAAACGTTATTTGCGGTATTTTTGTCTGCGCTCTTGCGCTCCTTTGCATATTCGGGCCCTTTACGCCCCTGCTTCGCACCGACTACGTTTTGGAGATTTCCGCAACCGAGACGGGGTACGATCTCATAACAATGCGGAGCCCGGTCTATTTTGCCGAAATAAGCGCGGGCGGCTTCGGCGTGGTGCTGATCGATCTGATAGGGGTTTTGAGCCTTGCGATGTGCGTTTACGGGATCGTAATGCTTGCCTGCGGCGTGCTGGGGATTTTCAGCGCAAAAATCGGCCGCGCGTGGAAAGGACTGTCCGTCGCCGCGCTCATATTGTTCTGCGTCTATGCGCTTGCGGGCTGCGTGTACATGTTCCTGTTTTTGGATCGCTCGTCCGCCGGGCAGATAACGACGACCGCCGCATATGTGCCCGCGCTCGTCGGCATGGTTTTTTATTTTTTGTTTTGCGTATTCAAAAAATGTTTGCCCGATAAACAGTGATTTTCATATATCGTTTCCGATATCATAAAAAAGGCCGCCCGCAGGTTTCCTGCGGGCGGCTGTTGTTTTGTCTGTTTATTGCTGCATTTCCGCCTGGCGCGCCTTTACGATCTTTTCCGATTCGGCAAAAGGCACTTCGTCGTAGCGTTCGAGTTCCGCCACAAACCTGCCGCGGCCCTGCGTCATGCTGCGAAGATCTGTCGCATACTTCTGAATTTCCGCCTGCGGCGCTTCGGCGTTCACCACCTGCATGTCTTCCATCATGTCTATGCCGAGTATCCTGCCGCGGCGCTTGTTCATGTCTCCCATGATGTCGCCGAGGTACGATTCGGGTATCGCGATCTTCATCTTCATGACGGGTTCCAAGAGTACGGGGTTGGCGTTTTTCAAACCGTCTTTGAAGGCGAGCGCCGCCGCGAGCTTGAACGCCATTTCCGAGGAGTCTACGTCGTGATAGCTGCCGTCGTACAGCACGGCGCGCAGCCCCGTAACGGGGTACCCCGCCAACACGCCGTGCGGCAGGCATTCGATCAGCCCCTTTTCCACGGCGGGGATATACTGCTTGGGCACCGAACCGCCCACGACCTCTTCGGCAAATTCAAAATCGCCGTCGAACGGTTCGAAGCGCACCTTGCAGTGCCCGTACTGCCCGTGCCCGCCCGATTGCTTTTTGTGTTTGCCCTCCGCCTCGACCGTCTTGCGGATCGTCTCTTTATAGGCGATCTTCGGCGTTTTCAAAAGGGCGGAAACGTTGAACTTCGCTTTGAGCTTTTTGTTGATCACGTCGAGGTGCGTTTCTCCCTGCCCGCTGATGATCATTTCGCCCGTATCCGCGTTTTTGCTCACGGCAAAGGAATAGTCTTCTTCGGCAAGCTTGTTCAGCCCCTGGAAAATTTTGTCTTCCTCACCCTTCTTTTCGGCGTATATCGCCATGGAAAGCACGGGGCGGGGGAAGTGTATGGGGTCGAATTTGAGCTTCGCGTTCTCGTCGCAAAGGGTATCGCCCGTATTGGTGGCGGAAAGCTTGCTCACCGCGCCTATATCGCCCGCCGTAAGCTCGGTTACCGTTTCCTGCTTTTTGCCTTTCAAAAGATATATCTGGCTGATGCGTTCCGTCTTGCCCGTCGTGGCGTTGTATACGGTGGAGCCGGCTTTGAGCGAACCGCGAAAAACTTTCATCACGTTCATCTTGCCCACGAACGGGTCGACGACCGTTTTGAACACCTGCGCCGCGAAGGGGCCGTCTTCCGTGCAGGTCACTTCGATCATTTCGTCTTTTTCGACCCCCGAGGCGAGCATTTCCCGCCGTTCCTCGGCGCTGGGCATGTATTTTACGATCTCGTCCATCAGGTTGATGATGCCGCGGTTTTGCAGCG